>Ga0209390_10000443_pt1 | contig 81190 bp, 69 predicted proteins | sample BON01_FD_187212 | JGI IMG/M metagenome (GOLD analysis project Ga0209390, IMG submission 187212) | Freshwater microbial communities from Lake Bonney liftoff mats and glacier meltwater in Antarctica - BON-01 (SPAdes) (version 2) | ecosystem: Environmental > Aquatic > Freshwater > Ice > Glacier... | reverse complement strand
CCGCAGCGTGGAGCATTCAGGCGCTCAAAGCATACTCGGACTTGGCAGCGAGCAATGGAGTGAAGGCGGGCATCGCCTCGGTGCAAGGGCAGGACGTCACAGTCCTAGCCGAGCCAGCGATGGGTCAGTTGCAGGTCAAGATCCCGGAAGGTATGGCCCGTTTCTTCTTCGCACCGAACTCGCCCGAGGGCCTGGGAGCGTGGTATCAGACCATCGAAAAAGGCTTTTCGAAAAACCTGCCGGAGAAAGCCAGATCGACGCATATCGAGGTGATTCGCGAGTTGCTCGATGCCGACGGCCAGCCGGTCACCCAGAGCAAGCTTGGTGAAACGCTGTTCGCGAAACTGACCATCCGCAACCTGACCAAGACCGACATGCCAAACCTCGCGATCACCGAGATGCTGCCGGGTGGTTTCGAATACGCGCCTCCGGGCGAACCGGACTCGCTGCGCCCGGGACTCAGGACGCGTCAGGGAACCGATTACATCGACATCCGCGAAGACCGGGCACTGATCTATCTCGGGCTGAAATCCGAGGGTTCACTCACACTGCAATACGCCCTGCGCCCGACCTGCGCGGGGACTTTCGTCGTCCCACCGCCGTATGCCGAGGATATGTATGAGGCGAAAGTCCGTGCGAACGGTGCGGTCGGTAACATCATCATTCTCGCACGGGAATAAGGAGAAGGGGTTTCCTAACCCCTTTCACTAGCCAAGCTCTTTCCTCATCCATCGCAAAGGGGTTTAAAACCCCTTCTCCATATTCATCCGAATGCCATCCAAACGAAAAACCATTGCCCTCCGCTATTTTAAAGCCGGCGGTTTGCTGATAGTTCTGCTGGCGCTTGGCTACGTGTATTTGCCGAAGCCGGATCTCCTGCCGCCCGAATTGGAATTTTCACGGACGGTTCTCGACCGCGATGGGAATGTGATTTTTCTAACAACCACCAGCCAGGGAATGCTGCGGCTGCCGACCACGGCGGATCAGATCTCCCCGGAGATGCTAGAGGCGACTCTGGAAATGGAGGACCGGCGTTTCTTCAGCCATCCGGGCGTGGATGGTCGTTCCATTCTGCGGGCTGGATGGGGCGTGCTCTCGGGACAAAAGCTCGGTGGTGGCTCCACGATCACCATGCAATTGAGCCGCCTGCGCTGGGGGCTCCACACCCGCTCGGTTTGGGGCAAGTGCGGGCAAATGTTCCGCGCGATCCAATTGGAGCGTCACTACTCGAAGAAAGAGATCGCCGCGGCCTATTTCACCATCGCGCCCTACGGAGGAAACGTGGAGGGAGTGCGCGCCGCGAGTTTTCGCTGGTGCGGAAAAGACGCATCGGAACTGACGCTACGGGAAGCGGCCAGTCTCAGTGTAATCCCGCAAAGCCCTACCGCCCGTCGACCGCGCGCCGATGGAAACACCCAGTTGGCCATCGCCCAGGCCCGACTCATGACCCGCCTGCGGGCGAACCATGGCAAGCCGCCGAACGAGCTGGATATCGAGTTCAACCTGATGCCGACGGCCATCCCCCGCGAAGCACCACATTTTTCGCGACGTCGCTTGCGGGAAGATTCCGAGGCCCTATCGGTCAAAACATCGCTCGATCTAACCCAGCAGCATGTGATTGAGCAATCGATCCGTGATTTTCTCGCACGTTGGTATGCGCAGGGCCTTCGCAACGCGTCCGCAGTCTTGTTGCACGCACCTACAGGAGAGATCCGGGCAAGCATCGGATCCGCTGATTTTCTGAATTTCGATATCTCCGGCCAAGTCGATGGCACCCGGGCTGCGCGCTCACCCGGTTCCACGCTCAAGCCGTTCATCTATGCGCTGGCTTTGGATGCCAGTCTCATCCAGCCGCAGACCTTGCTCGACGACGCGCCAAGGCGCTTCGCCGATTACAATCCCGAGAACAGCGACCGCGAGTTCCTCGGCCCGATTGCTGCGGGCGAGGCGCTGCGCCGCAGCCGGAACATCCCGGCCATCGAGCTGGCGAACCGTCTGCCTGGGGATGGATTGGAAGGCTTCCTAAGGTCGTCCGGTGTAGATCTGCCGGATCGCAGCCACGGCTTGGCGCTCGCCATCGGTGCCACCGAAATGCGGTTGGAGGATTTGGCGAAGCTTTACGCGGAACTCGCAAATCCCGGGCAGAGCAGGCTATCCCCGGAGGCATGTTGGCTCACCTTGGATGCCTTGCGCTGCGATGAGCCCCTTGCACCGATCGGGCTGTCTTGCAAAACCGGAACCTCGAATGGTTTCCGCGATGCCTGGGCCTGTGGCGTCATGGGCGACTGGGTGCTTTGCGTTTGGGTGGGCCACTTCGATGGTCACGGAATGCCCGGCCTGTTCGCCCACGAAACGGCTGCGCCACTACTTTGGCAAACCGCCACACGGCTCAACCTTTCCGCCCAACCCTCCGAAGAATCCCGCCCGCCGGATGTCGTCCGAGTCCCGGTATGCAGTGTTTCCGGGGACCTCGCCGGCGAGCTTTGTCCGTCCCGCCGCGACGACTGGTTCATCGGTGGGGTTTCCCCGATCACCTCCTGCAAGGTGCATCAGAAATCCGGCGATGACGTGGTTGAGGTCTGGTCCGCGCATCGACTCGAACAGTTTCGCAATGCGGGTTTCCCTCGCGCCAACTCCCGGCAACTCCCCGACGACGACAAGCCACACTGCACGAACTGGATCGGCCCGCCTCCGAAAATTGTCAGTCCCCAATCCGCGTTGACCTACTACATTCAGGAAAATGCCCCGGAGCAAAACCGCTTGCATCTCGAAGCGAACTCCGCCCCCGATACCTTACAAATTCATTGGTTCGCCGACCGCCGCTACCTCGGTGCCAGCGCCCCTTCCGAACCTCTCACATGGGAGCCGCGCGTCGGAGACTACGAAGTCCAGGCCATGGACGATGCCGGCCGCGTTTCCTCCACCCACATCAGCGTGCGGCTGGCGGTGGGGAATTGATGAGGTGCGAGGTTGCGGGATTTCAGGAATCCTTTGTGGCCGGTCGATTCAAAAACTTGCCATCTTCCGGTGATTTTCGTTAGCCTTTTCCATGCCTTTTGAACTCTTCCATTCGCGATTCGCAGAGCTTGCCGAAGCCGAAACCCGGACTATCAAGGTGTTAGAAAATAGTGATATTTCGGGTGACCTGCCACCTGCGGCCTACTCATTCCTGGAAATGTTCTGCAACGAACCGGGCTGCGACTGCCGCCGGGTTTTCTTCACTGTGACTTCATCCCGAACTCGGGATACGGTGGCCGTGATCGGCTACGGTTGGGAAAGCGCCAGATTCTATCGGAATTGGTTCAAGCAAGCCAACGACGAGGATATCGAGGAGCTGCAGGGACCGGCGCTCAATACAATCTCACCCCAAAGCAAGCACGCGGACGCCATTCTCCAACTTTTCATTGATGTGTTGCTACCGCAGAACACTTACATCGAACGAGTGAAACGTCACTACAAGCAATTCCGCGCCACAGTTGATCGACCTCGAAATCCACTGCTCCGGCGTTACAGAACCGGAGGTTAAAAGGAACACTGGAGAATTTCATCTCACAAGATCGTCTTGAAAACTTCACCGCCCGCCGTTTAAAAACCGCCATTGCTCCTGCGGATTATCAGAAAGGCAGAGCATGGGGCGTGGCTCAGATCGGCCGGAATTACGACGCCCGTTTCCAGTGGGATGATAAGAACCTCTGCTGCTCCGAACTCGTTTGGAAAATCTATCAGAACGCAGGGATCGAGCTTTCTAAGCCACGCCTCTCCAAGGACCATGATCTCCAGCACCCGGAGGTGAAGGCTCGTTTCCGTAAAACCTCTCGAAGAGAAGCTGCTTACGCTGTTTGTCAGAAATCCCCGCAGGAAACGACGCCATCACCATGCGTCTGGCGGCTTCGTGCATGCGGACGCCCATTAGAAAACGTTCCTCGCCGGTCTTGGCCATCATGCGGGCATGGACCATAGCGGCGATTTCCGGTGAGGTATCGTTCATGATTGAATTTCCGTCCACAGACTACCCAATCCAAGGGATTCTGTCCACTGATCGATGTAAGCGATGTCGCAGCCGCTTGAAATCAGATTACGGATGTCACCGAATTGCTGGGTCGACCGGGTGTCTTTCGCCCAATCGAGTTTGGAAATGATCAGATCCTCCTTGCTGACAATCCAGGTGGTGAAGTCCTCGATGCTGATGCGCTGGCGGCGTTCAAATTCGGCGAGCCGATAAGGACTGTGTTTGCGAACGATGAAATCCACCTTGGTGATGCTGTCCTCGTGGATGAGATTAAACATCGATTCGTGGGTGATCGCATCGCGGACGGCTTCGGCTGAAACATGATAGTCGGGGGAGAATGCTTTCTCGATTTTTGAGGCATGGCTTGCCGTGAGCGCCACGACGAGGTCGATGTCACGTGTCATGCGAGGCTGCGCATAGTAGTTCATAGCCATCGAGCCGGTCAGCATGAACTCAAGCCCAGCCGCATCAAGGCGGTGGGAAACGTCACGGACGACATCGAGTTCATTCCACATGGAATAGGCAGTTACGCCTTCACGTAAACCTCAGATCCAGCCTCGGCGAATTCCTTGGATTTCTCCTCCATACCTTTTTCTAGGGCTTCCTCGTCGGAAAGTCCTTGGGCGGCGGCGTATTGGCGGACGTCTTCTGAGATCTTCATCGAGCAGAAATGCGGGCCGCACATCGAGCAGAAGTGGGCGGTTTTGGCGCCGTCCTGCGGGAGGGTTTCATCGTGGAAAGCGCGGGCGGTGATGGGATCGAGGCCGAGGTTGAACTGGTCTTCCCAACGAAATTCAAAGCGGGACTTGGAGATCGCGTTGTCGCGGTATTGGGCGCCGGGGTGGCCTTTCGCAAGGTCGGCTGCGTGGGCGGCGAGCTTGTAGGTGATGACGCCGACTTTGACGTCGTCCTTGTTCGGAAGACCGAGGTGCTCCTTGGGGGTGACGTAGCAGAGCATGGCGCAGCCATACCAGCCGATCATAGCGGCACCGATGCCGCTGGTGATGTGGTCGTAGCCGGGGGCAATATCGGTGGTCAATGGCCCGAGCGTGTAGAACGGGGCCTCGTGGCACCACTCGAGTTGCTTGGCCATGTTTTCCTCAATCATGTGCATGGGGACGTGGCCGGGGCCTTCGTTCATGACCTGACAGCCTTTGGCCCAGGCGCGGGTGGTGAGTTCGCCCTGCACTTCGAGTTCGCCGAACTGGGCTTTGTCATTCGCATCTGCTATGGAGCCAGGACGGAGACCATCGCCGATGGAGAAGCTCACATCGTAAGCGGCGCAGATGTCGCAGATTTCATCCCAATGAGTGTAGAGGAAGTTTTCTTTGTGATGGGAGAGGCACCACTTGGCCATGATCGAGCCTCCGCGTGAGACGATGCCTGTCATACGGCTGGCGGTCATCGGCACGAAGCGTAACAGCACGCCGGCGTGGATGGTGAAATAATCAACGCCTTGCTCGGCCTGCTCGATGAGGGTGTCGCGGTAGATTTCCCACGTGAGATCCTCGGCCTTGCCGTTGACCTTTTCGAGCGCTTGGTAGATCGGCACCGTGCCGATGGGCACTGGGGAGTTGCGCAAGATCCACTCGCGGGTGACGTGGATGTTTTTTCCGGTGGAAAGATCCATCACATTGTCGGCGCCCCACTTGGTGGCCCAACGCATTTTCTCGACCTCTTCCTCGATGGACGAGGCGACGGCGGAGTTGCCGATGTTCGCGTTGATTTTCACCAGGAAATTCCGGCCAATGATCATCGGTTCACATTCCGGGTGATTCACATTGAGCGGGATGATCGCGCGGCCAGCGGCGACTTCGCTGCGCACGAACTCGGGCGTGATCTCAGCGGGGATACGCTGCGGGAAGCGTTTGAAAATGCCCGGGGTGTAAGGGCTGTCCGGTGATTGAGTGGAACCGTTGTGCTGCTTGTCGAGGCGATCGCGGAGGATATCATCCTTTTGATCGGAAATTTCAGTGCGGCGCATGTTTTCGCGGATCGCTACGAACTCCATTTCGGGGGTGATGATGCCTTGGTCCGCGTAGTATTTCTGGGTGACTGGCTTGCCGGTGCCACGCAGAGGCTGGCGGCGTTCGGCGGTGAGGCCGGGGAACTCGACGAACTTGTTGGCCTTCTCAGACTTGGAGGCGAACTCGGCATGCTTCTCGGTGAGGTAGCCGTTGTCCTGTGGCTGCACCTCGCGGCCATCGTATGCTTCGACATCGCCGCGTTTCAAAACCCACTCCCGCCTCAGCGCGGGAAGGCCTTCTTCGGAACTGCCTTTGAAATCCAGATCCCCCCACGGGCCTGAGCAATCGTAAACGCGGACTGGCTCGTTTTTCTCGATGGTGCCGTTGTGGGACTTGGTGTCCGCCAGTGCGATTTCGCGCATCGGCACCTGAACCTCCGGATGAAGTTTCCCCTGCACATATATCCGGGTCGATGCCGGAAGCGGCGTGCGGGATTCGTCGTGCTTTGTATTTTCCGTGCCGGTGGTTTCTTCGGGGCTGATCATGATGTTTCTGAGTTCGTGAGTTGGGAAATTTCACGGATCAGAAAGCCTTCGGAAATCAAGAAAGCGGCAATGCTTTCCCGACTCCCTCCGGCGGCATGATCCGCTTCAGGTTCGAAGGGTTTTTCCCGCGCGTCGGAAAATCTCGGTTTTCCGTTCGGAAAACTCCCCTGTCATGCTCAGAGCTTTAGCCACCATCATAGCCTTGTCAAGGACCCGCAAACAAGAACCCTCCTTCACGATTTACTTGCGGCTCTCCTTCCCCTCCGTTACTACGATCTCCGCATGAGCGACGCCAACACCCAGCCCCAATCCACAAACTTGTCCTCCGAAGCTTCCACGAAGCCGGAAGCAGAATTGATCGCCGTCCGCCGCGAGAAACTCGCCAAACTCCGCGAACTCGGGATCGATCCCTTCGGCGCTCGCTTTGAGACAACCATCTCCCCCGCCGAACTCAAAGCCGATTTCTCCAACGAAAAACAAGTAACCACCGCCGGCCGCATCGTTGCCCTGCGCGATATGGGGAAATCCTGCTTTTTCGGCATCGGCGATGCGCATGGCTCCATCCAAGGCTACATCAGCGTGAAGAACCTAGATGAAACCCAAGCCGCAATCTGGAAATGCCTCGACCGCGGTGACTGGATCGGCATCACCGGCGAAACTTTTACCACCCGCACTGGCGAGCCTACGATAAAGGTCGAAACCTTTACCGTCCTTTCAAAATCCCTGCGCCCGATGCCGGACAAGTTCCACGGCCTTTCCGACCGCGAGACGAAATACCGCAAGCGCCACCTCGACCTGATCGGCAATCCCGATAGCTCAACACTTTTCATCACCCGCTCCAAGATGATCGCGGAGATCCGCAACTTCCTCCACGAGCGTGGCTTTCTCGAAGTCGAGACCCCCATGCTCCAATCGGTCGCCGGTGGTGCCGCCGCCCGCCCTTTCGAGACACACCATAACGCCCTCGGCATGCCCCTGACCCTCCGCATCGCTCCTGAACTTTTCCTCAAGCGCCTGCTAGTCGGCGGCTTCACCAAAGTTTTCGAGCTCAACCGCAACTTCCGCAACGAAGGCATCTCCCGCCGTCACAACCCCGAGTTCACCATGCTCGAGGCATACTGGGCGTTCTCCGACTTTGAGGAAATGGCGAACATGGTCGAAGAAATGACCTGCCACCTCGCCGAGAAATTCTGTGGTGGCCTGAAAATCGATCATAAGAATGAGGACGGAGAAATCCTCCGCACCATCGATCTATCCCGTCCTTGGAAACGCGCAAACTACCATGACCTTATCAAGGAAGTGGCCGGTGACGACTTCTTCGACATCACCCCCGAGCAACGCCGCGCCAAGTGCGACGAACTCGGCGTCCAGCTTTCCGACAAGATGGAGGATTACGAAGTCGTCCAGCAGGTCTTCGAGAAAAAAGTCGAAGAGCACACTTTTGATCCCTGCTTCGTCACCCGCGTCGCCAGCGAGCTCGTCCCCCTCGCAAAGGTCACTCCCGGTGGAAAAACCGTCGAGGTTTACGAACTCATCATCAACGGCCAGGAAATTTCCCCCGGCTACTCCGAGCTCAACGATCCAGATGTCCAGAAGCAACGCCTCGAACACCAATCCGGCGGCGAGGAAGAACAGAAAGTCGACTACGATTTCATCGAGACACTAGAGCACGGCATGCCACCCGCAGGCGGAATTGGTGTCGGTATCGACCGGCTGGTGATGATGCTCACGGGAGCGCCGACGATCCGCGATGTGGTGCTTTTCCCGCTGCTGAAGAAGAAGGATTAAGGAGTGATCAGTTTCACCTTCGGGAAATAGCTCCGGTAGCGGGCGGCATCGCGTGTCAGCAGGGTCAATCCTGCGACCTCCGCGTGGGCCCCGATGAAAAAATCCGGTAACAGCGACCGGCGGTCTCCTCCGTGTCGACGGTATTGCACGAACGCCTCTCCCGCACGGAACGCAGCCTCATGAGGAAGTGACAGACGGCTAAGTTCGGTCCATTCCACCGCCGCTTCCAACTCGGATTCCTTCCGGAAACCCGCTCCCACCTCTGCATAGATCACCGGATTGTTCGCCAGCCCCTTGGCCAAGGCTTTTTCCAGCGCTTTTGCAGACCAATCATACCAAACTGGATCGGCGGTGATGATACCCAGAAGCACGTTCGCATCCACGAGTATCATATTAATCCTCCCCGCGTGTAAGTAGCATGACGTTCTCCGTCGTTTCTCCCGCCGTCGCGCTCCCCTTTGCTTTCTCCAGCCAAGAACGGAACCGCGCTTTCTCCGACTGCGCCGAGCGGATGATCACGCCGTTCTCGCCATTGGCGAACTCCATCTCGGTGTGCTGCACCAGCCCGAAACGCTCACGCATCTCCTGCGGGATCGTAACCTGACCTTTTTGCGTAATTTTCATATGTGAAAAGTAATATCGATAAGTATTACCAGTCAAGATTCAATCATATGTTGCGCATGCCGATCGTGACCGCTCAATGCGGCCACGAATATTTGAGGCATGGGTGCCTTCCTACTTCTTCTCTTCAACAGGGCCGTATCCCTCAGCGATCACGCCTTTCTCATCCATTTTGCCGCAGGCCCAGAGCAGACCGCGGGTCACTAGATCGAGATAGCGCTCGTCGCCGACGGTTTCATTAAAGTGGCCGAGGGTTGTGTTGAAAACCCGGGTCCCGTGGTAGTCGTTGGTCCAGGTGACGACGGCTTCGATGCCTTCCTGTGTGCCTGTGGAAAGCGCGTGGGCGGTATCGAAAATCGTAATATTGTTGTAGAGTTCCTCGTTCCCAGTCGTCCAGTCTTCAAGCCCTTGTGTGATAGGGTGAGTCTTATCTGTGTAGACAACTTCGATTGGCTTCTTGGGCCCGTGACCGCTCGATTGCAAACCAAGATACTCGAACCACTGCGAGTGCGGGGTGCCAAACTTCTCGACCTTTTCACTAGGCTTACCGATACGGTAGGAATGCATCGCGCAATGCAGGTTCACACCGGGAATGCCGGCTTTATGAGGTGCGAGCACGCCCTTGACGATCTCATCTTCGTTGATGCCTGCAGCGCATTCGTCGTGGATGACCACGTCATAACCATTCGCATATTCCGGCATACCGTAGATCGGGAGATCGGGTTTCACCGTGGTGTTGTCGGTGTGGATCTGGTCCACAATGATGTTTGCCCGTGCCTCGATACCTCTTTTCAGGATGTCCTTCTGGGCAGAGTAATCATGGCAGCAACCGCCGGTGAGCAGGAGTGCTTTGAGGGGTTTTGTCTCGGCTTGCACCGGGCTGATAAATGAGCAGCCCGCAATCGCGAGCGCCATGATCTGGATGTTTGTTTTCATAATTATTTTTGTAATGGGTTATTTGGAAATATGGAATCAGCCGCCGACGTTCTTCAACGAGACAAGGTATTCGATAAGGTCGGTAAATTCGCTGATACTGAGGGTGTTTGCAAGACCTGGTGGCATCATCGATTGAGGAAGGTGCTTCTCGACCTTCACTTCCGAGCGCTTGATCTTGGAAACTTGGCCCGCGATGTCGCGGAGATCGATGATATCATCTTCCTCGTTGGTCACGAAGCCCATGGCCGTCTTACCGTCTTTCATCGTGAAGACCACACTCTGGAAGCCCTGTGCAACCACGGCGTTCGGGTCGGTGATCGACTCGATCAGGTAGTTGCGCTCGAACTTGGCTCCAGACGAACCAAGGTAAGGCCCTTTCTGCAAGGCCTTCGGATCGATCGCGTGGCAGGCGATGCAGCCTTGTGAAACGAACAAGCGCTCACCGTTCTTGGCATCGCCCTTGGAGTCCATCGCGATTGTTGTGGCTTCATCAGGATTTAATTCTCCAACCTTCTTTCCCTTAGAGACGGAGGTCTCGCCTGCCATCTTGGCTAGCTTCGCCGCGTTGATGGTCTTCTCGTTATCGCTGACCATTCCGGCCGAGATCTGCTTGTCGAAGCCGGCGATCTTCATGTTCGCGATGGCAAGAAAAAGCCCCACCTCCAACGGATTTTTATCGAGGATTTTACGGACCTCTTCCCGGTGGAAATCTTTCGATAGCGGACTGATGAAAACAGTTAGCAACGCCTTCCATGCGATCATGCTTTCGGTATCTTCACCCTTCTTGGCGACATGGTTGAGAATGCGAACTTCAAGACAGCGACGCGTCTCGTTGACAAAATCTGTGACCACGTTTTCAGCTTCCGCCCCCCCTTGGTCCAACCACGCGGCCAGCACCTTGATCTGAGTGGGAACGGATTTCTTCGGCTCCGCGCGGTTGATCGCTTGATAGGCGAGGACTCTCTGCTCCCAATCCTTTTTCCCATCTTTCGCGGCATCAGCAAGCAATACCAATGTCGAATCATCCGGATTCTGCACGGAGAGCGCGAGTGTCACAGTATCCATTCCCTCGATCTTGAGACTGCTCACAGGAATCCGATTCATCGCCAATAGCGAGATGAATGCACCCTGTTTTTGCTTCGCTATTTTACCAAAATTTTCCTCGATCGTCTTACTAATCTTGTCGCTCGCTTCCCATTTCGTAGGTTTGTAGTAGGGGCCGCGATCATCGGGGCGAGTGTTCCACCATTCGTTGAGATCCCATTTTGCTTCCTTGAAATGAAGTCTCGCGAGAGCTTCAAGCGCGCCCTCGGTCATTTCAGGATCATCGCTTTTTTCCACGAGTCCAATCAGGCCATCAACCGCCGTCATGGTGTGCATCTCTTGGAGCGCGCGCAGTGCAATCTGCCGGGTCGTGCTATCGCCGAGCGCGGCCAGGCACGCCTCATCTGCCCCGAGGGAAACGAGAGCTTTGATCGCCACGTGCGGCACCACCCGTCGTTCGGTTTTCGCAAGTTCGCCGGAGCTAAGATCCGCGTTCGCCATCGATTTCAGAATCGCAGGGGCGACGTCTTTCGCACCGAGTCGTGCCAAGCCGTTTAGCGCCTGCACGCGGACGCGCGGGTTTTCATCATTCAGGTAGTTTAGGAAAATTTTAGGGTGAACCTCATCCATCTGGCTCTTCCTATCCGCCAGAGCGCGCAGCGCATATTCACGCACCACCGCATCACTGGCGAGACCTGCCAGCATCTTGTTCGCATGGTTGCCGTAGAGCTGCTTCCAGGTGAAGATAGCTGCCACCCTTTTGAAAAGATCTGCAGACCCATCATTGCACAACTTGATCAGTTTACCTGCGAAAACATCGTTCTCGCCCCTCGCGATCATCTCCCGCTGCGCCTCAAGACGCATCACCGCACTGTCCGAGCCGATCTGGTCGGCCAGCTCCCCATCGTCCATCTTATTCAGATCGGGAAACTCCCGCTTCTCCCAGTTCGGCGGGAGCACCTGGTGGATCATACCAACTTCTTTTTTAGGATCGTATGCATAGCGACCGTTACGCCAGTCCGCAAGATAGAGCCGTGACGATCCATCTACATCCATGTCGGTAGCGCGGCTCAGCTGATGAAAGACCTCCTGATCCACTTCGAAAGTCGCCTCCATCGGGTTCATCGGATGGCGGTAAATATTCCCCGTGGTCCAGTCACAGGTGAAAATCGCATTATCATATTCCTTCGGGAAACCCGGCTCATTCAGCGCCAGCGCACCAGTTCCAGAGCCGCCGCCGTAATCTTTCAGCGGCATCACAGTTTCATCAGCGAAGTTCTGGTAAAGCCTCGGGTAGCCGTGGTCACCCATCGGCACGTAATGGTGAAAACGCGTGTTCCAGCCCTTGCCATCATTCGTGTTGTCGCGGGAAAACATGTCCATTGTCGGCGTGATCGCAATATCGCAAATGTTCCGCACATTGAGCGCGTATGGTTCCATTTCAGAGCCATCCGGCCTGACCCTCACAACTCCCCCGCCCCATAGAGTGTAGTGGGTGCCATCCGCGCCAACCGCATCCGGCATCCCGAAATCCCCGACCGCCACGTAAAGCCAGCCGTCGATCCCCATCCGCACGCCGTTGGTCGTGTGGTCCGCACCGCGCGGGTGCTCGATGCCCCAGCCAAAGCCTTTCACCAGCACCTTGTTCTCATCGGCCACCCCGTCGCCGGTGGTGTCGCGATAGGAGCTGAGGTAAGGCGGATGGATCAGGTAAAATGTTTGCCCCACATAATGCCCGCCGCGGGGACTCGTCACATGCGGAACGAAATCCTGAAACTCATCCGCCTTGCCGTCGCCGTCAGTATCCGTCGCCCGCACGATCTTGCCGAACTCCGGCACGTGCCCAAGAGAGCCGTTCCTATCTGATGAAATATAAACGTCCCCGTTCGCAGCAGCTGAGATCGCGGTCGGATATTCCACGTCCGGTGGAGAGGCGAATTCCGTAATTTTCCATCCCTCGGGAAGCGCGTTAGCCGCTCCGCCGCCCAAGAGAGCTATCCCCACGCAAAGCACCGCTTCGTTTCCAATCCTGTAGGTTTTCATAAAATGATCTTCGTCGGGTGTATGCCAGGCACGATCAAATCTTTCCGCCTGACCGCCTAAGGCACAACTTTTAACGATCCACAGACAGAGGAACTTTCAAGGGCGCCTGCCTATTCAGCCTTTTTCAATACACCAAAGGTATTTGAGCGTGTCGTCCGGATCTCCGAGAGTCATGTTGTGAATCGAGTTACAAACACCGAAGACTGTATCACGTCCTTTCCGCGCATCCGCGTCCAGCAGATCAATACCGAGGAGGTCTTCCGGAATTTCCAGATCTGCGGCTGCGGCAATTGTCGGGAAAAAATCGATCGCATGGGCAAATTCGGGCGAGCGCGCCGGAGCGACTTTGTCCGGCCACGAAATCATGATCGGAGTCCGGATTCCATTTTTACAGGGAGAACCCTTGGAGCGCAGTGCGAAACCTTCCCATAACTTCTGGTCTGGATCATCCCGGTTCGTGCTGGCCGCCGCCCAGCCATTATCGCAGATAAAAAGCACCACGGTATTTTCTGTGAGTCCTTTCTGGTCCAAATGCTCAAGCAACTGCCCGCAGGTCTCAAATGACAGTGGTAATATAGAATATCCCTCGACCGTCTACCCTTGAGAACAGGAAAACTCACGCTAATTCCCGAAGATCCCCCGAAATATACCCTCCGCCTCTTTGAGAACTTTTTCTCCTTCTTCGATCACCTTACCACTCTCGTCAATAATTCTCCGGCCCTGCTCAATGGCTTTTACAGGCGCTTCACCAAGGGCATTGCGAGTGAACCTGAAGACCCTCTCGCCGGTCTCGGGAAGCAACTCGAACATCCGGGCTCCAGCGGCATCAATCAGGCGGTTGGTCAGATCCTCCTTGGGATCGTCAAGCGTGCCGGTGAGATGAAGTGGCGCCCACAGCAGGCCGTGTGGACCGGGCTTGAAAACATCCGTCTCCGCACCGGGGATGTTCGCCAAGGTCCCCGGCACGAGACCGAGTTGGAAACGGCCTTCTATTTCACGCCCGCGTATCGATAGATTCCCCTCAATCCGGATCAGGCCCTCGCTACCCATGACGAAATCATTGAGCCGGATCTCACCATCGGAGTAACTCCATTTGGTCTTGGCTTCGTTGAGCTGAAGGACGCGAAACCGGCGGGTATCCGCGTAAGCGGCGAGGGCTTCCAACATAGGGAGCGCAGTCAAAGTCCCATTACGGATCTCCATTTCCCCGGACATCCGCATGCTACCGCTCCGATTTTCCACAGAGTAGCTTGAAGAAATGTCTCCGGTCAGGCGGCGGGCCCAGTTCTCATTGAGAATTTCCTCGCAGCGAATCCCTTCGATATCACCCTCGAACGCGAAGAAATCCTGATCGAAATTCCACTCACCAAATGCCAAGATGCGTCCCTCTTTCCACGCGGAAGCTTCCGCTCGGGTGATGAAGGCGCTGCCGTCCCGATAAGTTCCAGTGATGCGTTTGACGCGAAACTCCGGGAGCCACTCCTGAGGCAGAACGATATCGCCACCCACGATCTCCGCCTTGTAGGAGTTTTTACCAGAACCTGGCAGGATCTGCACCGCCATCCCGGTAGCGCTGGCAGGGCCCTTTTCTGTCACGACGCTCACTGCGACCTCTCCGATCTCAAGCGATTCCAACTCAACCTCCTCTGGAACCCAACCCGGCTGTTTTTTGACAACCTTTTCCTTGAGAATCTTCGGTTCGACAGGTTGCGGCTCGTCCGACTTGGTGGCGTCGATTACAACCTCGATCCGATTGATGTGAGTGGACTTGATCTCCCAGACCCCCCTGCCAAGCCCGCCAAAGCCGACTTCGGTATCAATCAGGTCCGCCCGCAAACTTCTAACCAGACCCTCCCCCGTAGCTTCGAAAGCCTCGGTCTCGACCGCTAGCCCATCCCAGTAAAAAGAAGCGAACTCACCCTTCACCTTCGCGGCAGAACTGACCTGCACGGAAAGGAATTTTCGGAATCCTTCACTGTGCAAATAGGCACGCAACCCGAGGAATCCCACACCGGCACCGACGATCAACAACGCGCCAAAAGCGACAACCACTTTCCCGAACCAAGGGTTCTTACCAGCTCCTTTTCTTCTCCTCGCGCGACGACTCATTTCCAGAAAACTATCCGAAGCAGACACTTCGGCAAGAAAGGATGGCATCAAGGAAAAAGAACCGGGGTTTAGAAACCGCGGTTCCTCTCCTCCCGCCGCAGGCGAGAGGAACCGTGGTTTAGAAATCGCGGCTGCAACAGGAGCGGGCTTCACCAGCAATTCGCCAAGCATATCGCGATTTCTAATACCCAGAGGGCACGCGATCTCCGTTCCCTTCCCTCCCGCCGCAGGCGAGAGGAACCGCGGTTTAGAAACCACGTCTGCAACAGGAGCGGGCTTCACCAGCAATTCGCCGGGCATGTCGCGATTTCGAAATCGCGGTTCCTTCCCTCCCGCCGCAGGCGAGAGGAACCGTGGTTTAGAAACCACGTCTGCAACGGGAGCGGGCTTCCCCAGCATTTCGCCGGGCATGTCGCGATTTCGAAATCGCGGTTCCTCTCCTCCCGCCGCAGGCGAGAGGAACCGCGGTTTAGAAACCGCGTCTGCAACAGGAGCGGGCTTCCCCAGCATTTCGCCAAGCATGTCGCGATTTCGAAATCGCGGTTCCTTCCCTCCCGCCGCAGGCGAGAGGAACCGCGGTTTAGAAACCGCGTCTGCAACAGGAGCGGGCTTCACCAGCATTTCGCCAAGCATATCGCGATTTCGAAATCGCGGTTCCTTCCCTCCCGCCGCAGGCGAGAGGAACCGCGGTTTAGAAACCGCGTCTGCAACGGGAGCGGGCTTCACCAGCAATTCGCCAAGCATATCGTGGTTTAGAAACCACGTCTGCAACAGGAGCGGGCTTCACCAGCAATTCGCCGGGCATGTCGCGATTTCAAAAACGCGGTTCTTTTCCTCCCGCCGCAGGCGTTCGGGAAGAAATCCACCCACCCGGAGTAATCCTTGAAATCCCATTCCCAAACCCTACCTTCCCCTCCCATGCCAGCTTCCACCACCTTTTCCCAACGCAAAGACAAGTCCCAGATCGAGGAATCCACCGATTTCGCGCCGAAATTCGACGCCGACGGCCTTATCCCGGCGATGGCCTTCGACTCGGAGACCAAAGAACCTCTCATGCTCGCCTACATGAACGCGGAATCCTTGAAACTGACCATCGAACTCGGCGAAGCAGTCTATTGGTCACGCTCTCGCTCTGAAATCTGGCACAAAGGGAAAACCTCCGGTCACACCCAAAAAATCGTCGAGATCCGCACCGATTGCGATCAGGACGCACTCATCCTTATCGTCGAGCAGATCGGCGCCGGAGCCTGCCATACCGGCCGGGACTCTTGTTTCTACCGGAAAATCGTCCCCGGCTCCCCCGCCGCCTTGAAATTCACCCAGACTGACCTCTCCTTCGACCCCGATTCCGTCTACAAAAAGTGAAATCAGATTTCAGCTTGTAAAAATTTCAGCTTTTCAGCATTTATTTACCAATTTCACTCTTGCAAAACCCACGGCCATCCACTAGCGATCTCGCCACGCGCTTTCGGTAAAGACTCCGAACCGCCTCAATCAAACACTTTTCCGCAACCAAGATCATGGACATCATCAAAAAAATCGAGCAGGAGCAACTCAAGGAAGATCTTACGCCATTCAACGTCGGCGACACCATCAAAGTCCATTGCCGCGTCGTCGAAGGCGGAAAAGAGCGTATCCAGATTTTCGCAGGTCTCGTCATCGCCATGGGTGGCGGCGGTATCAACAAGGCGTTTACCGTCCGCAAGATTTCCTATGGTGAAGGTGTTGAGCGTGTTTTCCCGCTCCACACTCCTCGCATCGCTCAGATCGAAGTCACCAATCGTGGCAAGGTCCGTCGCGCAAAACTTCACTACCTCCGCGATCGAGTCGGCAAACGCGCCCTTCTCGTCAAGAGCGCCAACTGATCAGCGGAAAAGAATATTTCCGAAAAACCTCACCAGCTTCGCGCCGGTGGGGTTTTTCGTTGTTTCATTCCGCAGTCCCGCACCTACCTTCTCCGCCAGTAAACCATGCGAGTTCCCATCTACATTGCGATCCCGCTTTCCCTGCTCACGATTTTCCTCGCATGGTGGATTGGAACCCGTGAAATCGATTTCCTCACTCCTCCCTCTGAAGCTAGGCTCGGAGCAATCCGCAGCGAAGCCCTCGCATCTCTCCCAATTTCTAAATCCCGAAAGGACGCCATTTCCATTGTCGTCCCGGTCCCCGGCAGCGACGACCCTTTGTCCGATCCCTTGGAAATCTTTGAGCCCGTCGAAATCGGTGACCTGAGCGTGCCACCCACTCTCGACACTTATTCAGACCGCGCGCCCGATGGCGCAGCCAAGCTGCTTCGCCTCGCCGCCGCCCTCGAGAACCGCGGCGCTTTCCAACGCGCCCTCCTCGCCTACGAACGCGTGCTCGACCTCTCACAGAGTAACCCAGAACAGATTCAGGAAGCCCTGCTTTCCATCCGCCAACTCCGCCCCACCCTGGTCCTCTGGAACACCGATGCGTCGAAAACCCATCCCGCCATCATCCATATCGGCACCGGCGAAAAATTCGCCGCGATCATCCCGGTAATCTTGGAAGAAATTACCAACGACCTCCGCTCGGCCTCCTCCGGCCTAGTCGGCTTCTCGTTCAAACTCAATATCGGTCGTTCCATCCAGGCCACCGATGCACCGACACCCGTCGCCCTATGGATCACCGGTGCGGGCCAGGACAGCCCCTCGACCGACGTCCTATCATTCACCACCAACGACCCGGAATCCCTCCGCAATGACCTCCTAAAAACCGTCTTCAACCTCGTCCGCAGCCATCTCACGAAAGCAACTTCCTATAACCCCGCGCCCGAAGCCGTCGACGAACCCTTGCCAGCCTTGAAGTCAAACATCACCCGCCTGCTCTGGAATGAATTCGGTGCCAGCCTCAACCCCAAGGAACCTGAAAAAGCAGACCACTAGCTCTCATTTCAGCATCTCAGTTTTTCAGCGTTTCCCAAAATGGATTCCCTCACTCAAGCAACTCTGGGCGCAGCCATCGGTGAAGCAGTTCTCGGTAAAAAACTCGGCAACCGCGCCCTCCTCTGGGGCCTCCTTTTCGGCACCCTCCCGGATCTCGATATCATCTTCTCGCCACTTCTGGACAAGGCCCGTTGGTTGGAATGGCATCGCGGCGGCAGCCACTCCCTGCTGCTCATGGTCGTCGCAAGCTTACTCCTTGCTAAACCCCTCGCCCGCCTCTGGAAACGCGAGAAAATCTCCCCCGCCCGCGCCGGAACTTTCGTATTCCTCGTCTGGTCCACCCACGTCCTAATCGATTGTTTCACAGTTTACGGCACCTCGGTCTTCTGGCCGTTCTCGGAATACCGGGTCGCCTTTAACCACATCTTCATCATCGATCTGATCTACACCCTCCCTCTCCTTGTTTCCCTCATCTGGCTCGCTTTTTACCGCACCAAAAAACAGCTGACAAAACGCACCCGCATCCTCAAATGGGGCCTCGGACTCAGCACCGGATACATCGCCCTGACCATCGGCCTCAAATTTCTCGTGTCCGCCGCCTTCGATGCGGACCTCGCCCGCCGCGGCATCACCTACGAAAGACGCATGGAGGCCCCCACCCCCTTCAACACCCTCCTCTGGCGCTCGGTCGTCGATCGCGGTGATGAACTCTGGGTCGGCTACCGCTCAGTCTTCGAAATGCCTGCTAAACCCATTCGCTGGACCGTCTATCCCCGCGAAAAGGAAGCACTCGCACCCTTCGAAGGCGAACGGGAAGTCGAAACCCTCAAATGGTTCTCACGCGGCTGGTGGATCGCCCGCCCACATGCGAAAGGCGTCTGGCTCGCCGACATGCGCTTCGGCGAAACTCGCAGCCACGGAGCGAAACCCGGCTTGGTCGATTCTCGCATCATGTTCTCCTGGTCCTTCCTCCCCGCCGCAGAACGCGATCGACTCCGTTCCACCCCGCCCAGCGTCCGCGACCCCCAAGACGCCCTCCGCCGAATCGGCCTACGCATCCTCGGAAAAACCGACCAATGGGAGGCCAATCCACGCCTCGCCGGCGTCCCCGGCACTCTTCCCGAGAGGCTTCCAGTAGTCGAGTGATGGATTAACCGGGAAATGATAGCGATTTCCTCAGAAAAATGCTTGCCATCTTGTGCCTCAGCCCGTATCTCCCTCGCCCCTCTTAGCCACCTCAAAACAACGGAGACTCGAGGGAATAATAAGTGGCAGGCCTTCAAAATCGCCCGATCTGATTCAAGACGGGACAAACAAAACAAATATTATGGTTAACGAACTTATCTCGGAAATGGTGGACGCTGGCGTTCATTACGGTCACCAAACAAAAAAATGGAATCCACGCATGAAGCCCTTCCTCATGAAGGACAAAGGCGGTATCTACATCATCGACCTCGAGAAAACCGTCAAGCAGCTCGACAAAGCCAGTGACTTCCTCGCCGACCTTGTCAGCAAGAACAAACAAGTCCTTTTCGTCGGCTGCAAACGCCAAGCACAGGATGCCATCCGCGAAGCTGCTGAAGCAACCGGACAACACTACGTCAATCACCGCTGGCTCGGAGGCATGCTCACCAACGCGACCACCGTCCGCAAATCCGTCGAGCGCCTCAAATACCTCGAAAACATCGAGAAACAACCCGAGTTTAAAGCGATGTCCAAAAAGGAACTCGCCGCGCTCGGACGTGAGCGCGAAAAACTTCTCCGCAACCTTCGTGGTGTCCGCGACCTCGACAAAAAACCTGACGCAATCGTCATCGTCGATTCCGCTCGCGAAACCATCGCCGTTGCCGAAGCACACCGCCTAAACATCCCAATCGTCGCCATCGTCGATACCAACGCTGACCCAGCCAAAGTCGACTACCCGATCCCCGGCAACGACGACGCGATCCGCTCCATCCGCATCATCCTCCAGAATCTGGTCGATGGCATGCTCGCAGCCGCTAAAAAGTAAGGCAGCGTCAGCACCCTTGTAATTTCAAACTCTTAACGTTTACCTTTTTCAAAAAAAAGCATGATCACCGCATCAATCGTCAAGGAACTCCGCAACAAGACCAACGCCGGCATGATGGACTGCAAAAAAGTCCTCACCGAGACCAACGGCGACATCGAAGCCTCCATCAAACTCCTCCGTGAACGCGGCATCATGAAGGCCGGTAAAAAATCCGACCGCGCCGCAACCGAGGGCATCATCACAGCTCGCATCAACGACGCCACAACCGAAGGCATCCTTCTGGAAGTGAACTGCGAGACCGACTTCGTCTCCCGCAATGAGAACTTCCAAGCATTCGTCGCAGGAATCGCCGACAAACTCGCCGGGTCCGGCGCTAAGGATCACTCCGCTGCTCTCGCAACCCCGCATGGTGAAAGCACCATCGAAGACTTCGTGAAAGAGAAGGTTGTGGAACTCGGAGAAAACCTCCAAGCCCGTAAGTTCGTCCGTTTCGATGCCGCTCCCGGCGGCGTGATTGCCTCCTACATCCACCTCGGTGGAAAAGTTGGCGTCCTCATCGAAGTCGGCACCACTAAACCGGAAACCGCTCCCAAGCCAGAGTTCCAAGAACTCATCAAGGACCTCACCCTTCACATCGCGGCTTCCGCACCCAAAGGCCTTTCCCGCGAAGATATCTCCCAGGACATCATCGATGCGGAAAAGGATATCTTCCGCGTCCGCCTCCTAGAGCAAGGCAAACCAGAGAACATCATCGAGAACATCCTCAAAGGACAACTCTCCAAGTTCTTCGCAGAATCCTGCTTCCTCGAACAAGGCTTCGTGAAAGACCCCGATATCACCGTCAACCAACTCCTTGAGCAAAAAGGCAAGGAGCTTGGAGATACCCTTACCGTTACCCGCTTCGTCCGCTTCGGCCTCGGAGAGTGACACTCAGCGCGGTTTCAAGCTTGACTTACCTACGTAACAAGCCCATACACCGCGCCTCAAACAAGATCCCAGATTTACAACAAACAAAAATTATCAGCATGCGCGGAGTGAACGTCAAAAAAGGAGAGCCCGTAGATCGCGCTCTCAAACGCCTCAAAACTAAACTTGATTCCGAAGGAATTCTCGAGGAAATGCGCCGTCGGCGCGCATTCGAAACCCCAACTGAACGCCAACAGCGCAAGCTTCGCACCGCTTCCAAGCGCAACAAGATCAGATGGCGTTTCAGCCTCGGCGCACATGTTGTCGATGCTGAAACCGTCGATCTCACCAACGGTTAGTCCCCACAACGGAGCGCGGACTTTAGTCCGCAAGCACCCATTCTCAAAGCGAGCGCCCGAAAGGCCGCTCGCTTTTTTTCCGCCGCTAGGGAAAGCCGTCCTTCCAGACAGCTGCATTTGGCACAGATTCCATCAAACCAAGAAAAATAGCTACGGAGGGACTGCCGCTGGTCTGCTCCTTCTTAAGCGGGATTGGAATGTCAGACCACCGTCAGCCACTCCAATTCACCCCAAACTTTTTAAACGCACATGGCAAGTCGTCCCACCCGTCCTTCTGTATTGAATATTGAGAGTTGAAAGTTAAAGCTTCCGCCCATGCCCACGCGCGTCTTCCTCGGTTACGACAGTCCCTTTCTCCCAAAGCTAGTCGACCACCTCCTTTCCGATCGCGACTCCCTCGCCGGCAGCCTGGTCATCGTCCCTACTTCGCAAAGCGGCAGAACCCTCCGCGAATCTCTCGCCGCCAGCGCTAACGCCCTCCTCGCACCTACCGTCAGCACACCGGGTGCCCTCCTCCACCTCGACGATCCGAACATCGCGCCGAAGTGGTTGGAGAAAATCGCTTGGATCGAGACTCTCGACTCACTCTCTGCCAGCGACTGGGAAAACTACGACGGACTTTTCCCCATGCCGCCCGATCAGCACCAGTCCTCCGACTGGGCGACTTCGCTCGCCAATGAAATCGTCAGCCTGCGCGCCACCCTACAGGACCACCTTCACAACCTTTTCTCCGCATCCAAATTCCTTAAAAACACCCCTGAGGAAAAGCGCTGGGAAGACCTCGCGAAAATTGAATCTCTCGCTGAGAAAACTCTTTCCTCATGGGGCTACACCTCGCGCTCAACCGCCCTACGCTCGAACTTTCAGCTTCCAGACGGCTTCGCGAAAATCATCCTCGCAGGCATCACCGAAATGCCGCCCTGCCTCGCCCAGGCCCTAGAAAAATTTCCCGGCGGACTGACCGCCTTGGTCGCAGCTCCCGAATCCGAACAGGATAACTTCTCCGACCTCGGCCTCCCACTCCCGATTTGGGCAGACCGAAAGCTTCCCTCCTCCGCAACCGTGGAAATCCTCGCCGATCCTTCCAGCCAAGCCAAGGCCGCACTCGATCGCATTGCGGCTTCCGTCGCATCGTCCGACGACATCGCCCTCGGCAGCGCCGACGAGCAGACGGGATCCTCCCTCGCCCATGCCCTAACCGAAAGCGGATGGCCCGCATTCCACCCCGCCTCCAGTCAACCGCTCCCCCCCATCCTCCGCTGGCTCCGTGCTTGGAAAGACTGGGTGGCCAAACCGGACTCGCGCCACCTCGCAGCTCTGCTCACCTTCCCCGAATCCTCCGCGATCATTTCAGGAAACCGTGCCGGAAAACTTCTCCTCCTGAACCAACTCCGCGACCGCCACCCAACCATCTCCCCGACCGGACTCCTGCAACACCTCGCCAACAAAGACGAATCCCAGACAGCTGAGCTCCGCGAAGCCATCTCCAATCTCCTCTCACATCGGGAAACGTTCCTCACGGAGAAATTCTCCAAAGCAATACTCAACCACCTCGGCGCGCTACGAAACCAAAGCAAACACTCCGCCGAAACGATCTCCTCGATCACCGATTTCCTTGAAACCGCCTCGCCGCTTTTCCCGAGAATTGATCGCAGCCACATTTTCTGGCTGCAAGTCCTCCTTTCGGAAGTCCCGACTCCGCCCGCCCAGCCACCCGCTAACCGGGTGATCGATATCCAAGGCTGGCTTGAACTTCTCTACGAACCCGGCTCCCACCTCGTCATCTGCGGGATGAATGATTCCTTCGTCCCAGCCCGCTCCGGCGGCGAACCATGGCTCTCCGAAAACATCCGCGAACGCCTCAGCCTGAACTCGGATGCCGATCGCCACGCCCGCGACTCCTTCCTGCTTCACGCGATGGTGAAAATGCGCGAGCAAAACGGATCCTCCCACCTGCTCTGCGGGAAAAACGGCAACGGCGGCGAAACCTATCTCCCTTCCCGACTTCTCCTCAATGTCCCTCGCGAAAATCTAGTTTCCTCCGTCCGCAATCTCTTCCGCGAGATTGAGCCACCTGAGGCAAATCTCATCTGGAGCCGCGACTGGAAATGGCAGACTCCCGCCGTTGAGCTCCCCGAACGCCTCAGCGTCACCGCCCTCCGCGACTACCTCACCTGCCCCTTCCGCTTCTACATGAAGCACATCGTCTGCGCCAAGCAACCCGAACCCGACCGCCGCGAGATGAACGCCCGCGACTTCGGCTCCATCACCCACACAGTCCTCGAAAACTGGGCCAATGACCCCGAGGCCCTTACAATTTCCGATTCCGAGAAACTCAACGCCTACCTCGAATCCGCCCTCGACGATACCATCCTGCGGGAATTCGGGAAAAAGCCACCCCTCGCCATCCGCATCCAGGTCCACGCCATCCGCCAACGCCTCGAATGGTTCGCCCGCCAACAAGCAATCAGCTCAGAGGAAGGCTGGGAAATCCTCCACGTCGAACGAAAAATCGCCATCCCATCAGCAGCCTTCACCGTCAGCGGAAAAATCGACCGCGTCGACCGTCACCGCGAGACCGGCCAGCTCCGCGTCATCGACTACAAGACCGGAAACGTCAAAAACATCGAAAGCGAACATCGTAAAAAGATCACCGCCCGGACCCGCCTGCCCGCCCACATCAAAGAAGGCGAAGCACCCTTCCAATCCGGCACCGACCCCAAAGGCAAACCCACCGACTTTCTCTGGAATAACCTCCAACTCCCGCTCTACGCCCTCGCCGAGAGCACCGGCCAGAACGGCGAAGTCCCCGTCCCCTGCTACATCCATCTCGGAAAAACCAAGGAAAACGTCGGCTTCACCACATGGGAAACCTTCTCTAAAGCCGACCTCGATTCCGCCAAATCCTGTATGGACTGGATCACTTCACGCATCGCCGATCAATGCTTCTGGCCACCCGCCGAAAAAGTCCCCTACGACGATTACTCGCTGTTCTCTCAAGACGCCCCGCTGGAAGAAGCTTTCTCAAAATTGAAGAACGTTAGGGACACCTTATAAATTTCCGAACACATTTCAGGCATGTTTCCAAGGATGAAAGGCACCACGAATCAGCGAATTGAGGAGTCCCCGGCTTCAATCATTTCCTCATATCCGTTCGATTCGTCAGATTCGTGGTGCCTTCACTCTTTCCATATTCAAAAACTCTTCCATTCATAGCCGATCCGGTTTGCCTTGCAAAAATTACGTGATCTCACCACTTTTCATGCCGTGAAAGAACTATGGGAGCAGGCGATCCTGTCATACAACCTGCCGCTGACGGTTTTGCTAGGGTTGATGGTTCTATTCTGGATTTTCACGATGCTCGGCGCGGTCGGGATGGATGCCTTGGATTTCGATTTCGACGCTGATGTGGACGGAAATATCGGCGATGTGCCAGCGGCGATGTTGCGGGTGGTCAATGCCGGACTGATACCCGTGACTGTCGTGCTCTCGATTCTGGCCCTGCTGATGTGGGTCGCGATGATGGTGCTGAATTTCTACTTCAATCCGGGGCAAAGCTGGCTGCTTGCTCTGGGGTATTTCTTTGCCTCATTTATCTTCGCTGTGGCAGGCACGAAAATCCTTACCCAGCCCTTGGTTCCGCTCATGAAACGACTGAAAGCCACCGAGACCGTGGCTCCGGTGATCGGCCAGATCGGCGTGGTAAAATCCATTGAGATGGATTCGACTTATGGCCAGGTAGAGGTCCAGCGTCTCGGCGGGGCACCTGCCATTATCAATGCGAAACTGGGTGAGGATTCCTCGCCGATTACCCGCGGCACGCAGGTCGCCATACTTTCAATTGATGAAAAATCCGGTGTGTATCTAGCACGCGCCATCCCTTCCACCCCCCAGATCGACTGACCCCATCACCCACTGACCAAATGAACCAGACCATGTCCCTAACCGCCGCCATTGACGCGCCTCTTCAGATGCCTCTCGCTTTCATTCCAGAAATGACTCTGATTGCAGGAGGAGTCATCCTCATCATCATCATAGGCTTTTTCTACCTACTTCTCACTTGTTACCGGAAAGTTGAGAAGGGCAGCGCACTGGTGCGGACCGGCGGCAGCGCGGCGAAGGTGATTCTCAACGGCGGATTTGTCATCCCTATCATCCACCGTGCGGAACTGATCGACATCTCCGTAAAGCGGATCGAGATCGACCGGACCGGAAAGAACGGCCTGATCTGCAGTGATAACATGCGGGCGGACATCAAAGTGGTCTTTTTCGTGCGAATCAACAACATCGAGGCGGACATCATCAAGGTTGCTGACTCCATCGGTTGCGAACGTGCTTCGAGCGAAGCTGAGATCCGGAACCTGTTTGACGCGAAGTTTTCCGAAGCGCTGAAAACGGTCGGTAAGCGTTTCCTCTTCACCGAGCTTTACGAAGATCGCGACAAATTCCGAGAAGCGATTCTGAAAGTTATCGGCACGGATCTGAACGGCTACATTCTGGAAGATGCGGCGATCGACTACCTTGAGCAAACTCCAATGGATATGCTCGATCCTGAAAATATCCTTGATTCCGAGGGTATCAAGAAAATCACGGAGCTGACCGCAGAGCAGGCCAAGCTTTCCAACAAGATTCTGCGGGATAAGGAAAAAGTCATCAAGCAACAGGATGTGGAAGCCCGTGAGGCGATTCTTGAGCTGGAGCGTCAGTTGAAAGAAACCGAAGCTCGGCAGAGGCGTGAGGTGGAGACAGTGCAATTCCGCGAGGAGGCTGAGTCGAGGAAAGTGGGTGAAGAAGAGCGCCGGAAATCTGAGATAGCGCGTATCGCTGCGGATGAAGAGCTGGCGATCGCTGAAGAGAACAAACAACGGCAGGTCATCGTGGCTCTCCGCAACAAGGAGCGCACCGACGGCGTGGAGCTGGAGCGCGTGGAGCGCGAACGCATGATCGAGCAGATCGAGCGGGAGCGCATCACGGAGCTCAAGAAAATCGAAGCAGAGAAAGCCATCGAAGAGCAACGCAAGGAAATCCAAGAAGTGATCCGCGAGCGGGTCATGGTCGAGAAGCTGGTCGTTGAAGAGCAGCAGAAGATGAAAGACATAGAGGCATTCGCTACAGCGGATCGTGAGAAGACGGTGATCGTGACTGCCGCGGAAGCATCGGCTCAAGAGAATCTGATTCAGAGAATCAAAGAAGCGGAAGCCCACAAGCAAGCCGCTCAGTTCAAGGCGGACGAGGATGCCTACACGGTCACAACCGGTGCCGAGGCGGCAAGGAGTGCTGCCAAGCTGCACGCCGAAGAGCGACTGATCCTTGCTGAAGCTTTCCAAGCAGCATCCGAGAAGGAAGCTGCTGGTAAGAAGATGATGGCGGAAGCGATGTCCAAAGAATCCGCCGCGATCGGAATGGGCGAGGCGGAAGTAATCCGTGCCCGGGGTGCCGCAGACGCGGAAGCAATCCGCGACAAGGCGGATGCGATGAAACTCTTCGAGGAGGCAGGCCAGGATCACGAAGAATTCAAGCTGGAGCTCGACAAAGCCAAGGTCATCGAGCTGGCGCAGATCGATGTTCAACGTCAGATTGCGGAGCAACAGGCCATCATCATCGGAGAGGCACTCAAACACGCCAAGATCGATATCGTCGGGGGCGAGGTGGAATTCTTCGACCGTATCACACGGGCGATTACTACTGGCAAAGTAGTGGATAGAACGATTGAAAACAGTGCGGCGCTCGGGGACGTGAAAGACACATTCTTCAACGGCGACCCGGAATATTTCAAAGTGCAGGCGAAAACCTGGATCGAGGACTTCGGAATTGAGACGGCAGATTTGAAGAACCTCAGTGTCTCGGCTTTACTAGGGAAACTGGTGGGATCTGCTACCGGGGAAAAACGCCAGAAGCTGATCGGGATGCTGGGGGCTGCTGATCGCTTCGGTCTTTCTGATACCAAGGCTTCGTCGCTTTTGAAATAGATTTAGGAACCACGAACCTTACGAATCTAACGAATCTTTTTTGGAGCTAGACTAATGGACTTAATTTACCGCGACGAGGTCTATGCGTTGGTGGGTGCTTGCTTTGAGGTCTATAACGAGCTTGGGTCTGGGTATTTGGAAGATCCTTATCAGGAGGCATTGGAGTTGGAACTCAAATATCGGGACATTCCTTTCGTCGCTAAACCGAAGCTTCCGATTTACTACAAAGGGGTGCTACTAACTAAAAAATACGAGCCGGATTTCGTTCCCTACGAAAAAATCATCTTCGAAATTAAGGCAGTCAAGGCCTTGGCCGACGAGCACCGTGCCCAAGTCCACAACTACCTCAAAGCCTCATCCTTCAAAGTCGGCCTCCTAGTAAATTTCGGGAAACACAATGACCTAGAATACGAACGCATTGTCAGATAACCTCCTCTTAGATTCGTAGGATTCGTAAGATTCCTGGTTCCTCCCTCTTCATTTCAAACCGAAAAACCCAACCTCACCATCCACAACCTAACCCTTTTAGATTCGTAGGATTCGTAAGATTCGTGGTTCCTCCCTCTTCATTTCATGTCAGACAATCCCCAACAACTAGAAGGCGGTGCCTACGAGGTGATCCGTGCCCGCCTGGATCAGCATGGAGCTGTGTTGCGGGAGCGTGTCGAAGCCTTGAACGCCGCACGGCACGAGGTCTTCGGATCGATCCCCACGGAACTCGTTTCAACCGGCCACGTGGCGACAAGCCACAACTGCGTGGCCCGGGATCTGGTGAGCCTGGGAGCGGATCTCTATCTGCTGGGTTACAATATCCAGTTCGGCCTTAAAGCGACCACTGAACTCGCTGACGTTTTCGCGATCTGCCGGCTGGATGCGGAAAAGGGTTTCCTACCGGTGGCTCTTGATGAGATTCTGGGCGACAAGTCTTTCAATGAGGATTTCGTAACTCTGTTCCGTTATTACCGGGATACGATTTTCGTAAAATTCATGATCATCGGGCCGCATCTGCACATGAAGATGCGGATCGGCAAGGAGCAGGACGACATCAAGACTTTCAAGTGGAAGCTGGTGGGCGATGGCACGCTGGAGTATGTGGGTAATCGCTCGGAGCATGAATGCCGTTATCCGGAGCTTGTGGAATTCAAGTGGCAGCGGGCGCATCGTGATATGCACCGCGCGGGTGAGCATCCGCACATCTCCGTAGAAGATCGAGTTTTCGTGGAGACGACGGGCGGCGATCTGACCATCAAGATCGAGGACAACACCGCCTCCGGGCAGGGAATTTATTCGGAGCCGGTGGAGGATACGGATCAGACACTGGACGATGCGGAGATACTCTACGCCACAGTCGGACCGCTGATCATCATGCGAATTCTGCCGTATCAGGAAACAGTCTATCGCCATCTGGTTTTTAATGAGAAGACAAGGGAGGTGCATCGGCTGGACGGGATCGGCGAGTCCTGTGTGTTTTTGCCGGAGTCGCAAGGCATTCTTTTCGCTAACGGCTACTTGTTGGCCACGGGCGAGGTGAAGACGTTTGAGACCGGGCATTCCGGGGTGCGGTTCGAGCGGCGGGTCATGGCAGGAAATGGTGAGGACACCATGTTTGTCTTCTATCAGAGAGCAACCGGGCATTACGTTCTGTTTTCCTACAATGTCATCGCGCAGACGGTGGAAACGCCGGTGATATGCAACGGGTTTGCGATGGATGTGGACGGGCGGATGGTGCTTTTCCAGACATCGGATCAGCCGCAGAAGCATCATGCGCTGCAAGTTTGGAGGACTCCTTACGTGCTGGATACTGCGATTGCCGTTCCTGCCGAAAAGCGTGATTCACTACTATTCAAGATTGGAAACTCCGCGCTGGTTCGGGCGATGGCGGAGGCCCGAGAGATTCTGATCCTGTTGGGGAAAAGCGATTCCTACTCAGGTGTGTATCTGGACTTGGAGCGCCGTAGCCGCGAAGTGCTGGACGGATACTTCTGGCTGAAGGACGAGGATGCGAAGAAACTTTCAGAGCCCTTGCAAGCGATTCATGCTGCGGCGAGCGCGGCGATTGATGAGTTTGACAAGGTTGTGCGCTTGCGCAAAGCGACGGAAGACCGGACCGAAGAAGTACGGGCGGCGGCGGAGAAACTTCTGACTACCGTGCGCGGCAAGCAGCCGGATGATATCCGGGGTTTTGTTAAAAATCTGGCGGATCTTAGGTTGCGCCGTGGGGAAATCATCGGGCTGCGGGAGCTGCGGTATGTGGACGAGGACTTGGTGACCGAACTCGATGCGCGGGTGGCGAAGGCTACCGCTTCGGTTTCCGAGAGAACCGTTGAGTTTCTGCTGTTAGAGAAATCGCTCGATCCTTATCGCAAGGCAATTGAGACGCAGCGTGAGGCCCTGGGGAAAATTTCCAAGACAGCGGAGGCTGACAAGACGGCGGAGGGTTTGAACGAGGCGAGTGCCGAGCTGGAGTTGCTGATCGATATCGTCAGCAACCTGGAGATCAAGGATGCAACGCAGACGACGGCGATCATTGAAAACATCTCCTCCCTGTATGCTTCTCTCAACGGTCTCAAGGCGGAACTAAAAGGCAAACGCCGGGACTTGGCGAAGGTGGAAGGTGTGGCGCAGTTTGGCGCGCAGCTGAAATTGCTCGGCCAGTCGGTGGTGAATTTTCTGGATCTCTGTGACACGCCGGAAAAGTGCGGGGAATACCTGACCAAAGTGATGGTGCAGGTGGAGGAGCTGGAGGGCCGGTTTGCCGATTTCGACGAATACATCGAAGAGCTTTCCGTGAAACGAGAGGAAGTTTACGAGGCATTCGAGGGCCGGAAGCAGATGCTCATCGAGCAAAGGAACCGCCGCGCTGGGAATTTGCTGAAATCCGCCGAGAGGATTCTGGCGGGGCTGAAAAGCCGTTCCGCCTCGCTGGAGGACATCAACGCGATCAACGGATATTTCGCCGGGGATCTGATGGTTTCAAAGCTGCGGGATATCATTTCCGAACTCAGGAAGATCGACGACTCAGTGAAGGCGGACGACCTTTTCACTCGGCTCAAGACCTTGCAGGATGATGCAGTCCGGCAGCTGAAAGATCGGAAGGAGCTTTATTCCGAAGGAGGGAATGTTCTCAAGTTCGGGCGGCACAGTTTTTCGGTCAACACCCAGGAACTTGAATTGTCCATCGTCCCTCACGATGGGGAGATGTGCTACCACTTGTCTGGCACGGCGTTTTTCGAGCCAGTGACAAACGAGGAGTTTCTGGCGACCCGTGGGGTGTGGGATCAGCAGTTGATCAGCGAGAACCGGAAGGTCTATCGGGCGGAGTGGCTGGCTTGGAAGATGTTGGAAGGGGTGACTGCGGAAGGCGCGGTGACCATGGAGGATGTGCATACGTTCGTGGCTCCGCGTTATGCCGAGGGCTATACGAAAGGGGTGCATGATGAGGATGCGTTGTTGCTCCTGAATGCGATTTTGCCAGTGCATCGGGCACTTGGATTGCTACGTTACAATCCGCGTGTGCGTGCCCTCGCGATTCTGTTTTGGGAAATCCATAGAATTTCTGAAAAAGGGAGAAAGCTGGAGGAATTGATCGCAGCTCACGGGGCGATGCGGCGTGCGTTCGGAGGAAAATCCGGGGAGACACACCCGTTGCGGGCCGCATTGGAAGAAGATCTGTTTGGATTTGTATTGGGATCGAAGGCGGCAGCGATGCTAGTAGAAATCGGCGAGGCAAAGCCGGAAGCAATGGCGCATGACGCGGCGATGTATTTGTTCGAGCAAGTGGCGGCTGGCGGCGCGGTTCCGGCATCGATTGAGGCTACCGAGGGAACTGCCGATTTTAAAATGGCTCTGAATACAGGGACTGCCAAGATGGAGTTTGAAAAGTCGATAGCGCCACTGGCTGAGGATCCTGAGAGGCGATTTCTGGTATTGGTCGATTGGATGAACGGGCATCATGAATTTTCCGCAAAGGAGGAGGGTGGCTTGTTTCATACTCCGGCACTGGCCTGGGTGGCGGAGTCTGCGGCGCATTGGCTGCGTGGCGGGATCGAGCAGTTGGGAGTGGTGGAGGTTTCCTCGTCGGTCAATGTTTCTGGCCTGCGTGGACAACATGCGGTGATCGCAGAGGGCGGGATTTACGATACGGATTATCATGCTTTCCGGTCGCGGTTGAAGCGGTTCGCACGGGTGGATGTGCCGGCTTTCGAGGCCAGCACGCACCTCAAACAAAAGCTGGTCAGGACGCGGCGGGAGGAGATCCGGCTGGATGAGTACAAGCCGAAGGTCATGAGCTCGTTTGTCCGGAACCGACTCATCAATGATGTGTATCTGCCTATCATCGGGGAAAATCTGGCCAAGCAAATCGGCACAGTGGGTGGCGATACCCGCACGGATCGCTCGGGACTTTTGCTTCTGGTTTCACCGCCGGGCTACGGCAAGACGACGATCATGGAATATGTGTCGTGCCGGCTTGGCCTGACTTTCATGAAGATCAACGGGCCTGCACTGGGGCACGGTGTCGTCTCGCTTGATCCGACCGAGGCACCGAATTTATCAGCGCGCGAGGAGGTGGATAAGCTGAACCTGGCACTGGAAATGGGCGACAACGTAATGATTTACGTGGATGACATCCAGCATACCAATCCTGAGTTTCTCCAACGGTTCATCAGTCTGTGCGATGCGCAGCGGAAGATGGAAGGCGTGTGGAAAGGCAAGGCACGGACGTATGATTTGCGCGGGAAAAAAGTCGCGGTGGTGATGGCTGGAAATCCCTACACCGAGGGCGGGACGAAATTCAAAATCCCGGATATGTTGGCGAACCGGGCTGACACCTATAACCTAGGCGAGATCCTCGGCGGGCACCTGGATGCATTCAAGGCCAGCTACATCGAGAACTGCCTGACTTCAAATCCCATTCTTTCAAGACTGGCGAGCAAGCATCAGGAGGATGTCTATGCCGTGATGAAAATCGCAGAAACGAGCAGTCGTGAAGGCGTTGAATTCAAAGGCAATTACGCCCCGGCAGAGATCGATGAGATGGTGAAAGTGACGCGCCACCTTTACGAGATCCGGGATACGATCCTGCAGGTGAACCAAGAGTATATCAAAAGCGCGGCGCAAGAGGATGCCTACCGGACCGAGCCACCGTTCCGTTTGCAGGGGTCCTATCGGAACATGGCGAGGATCGCGGCGAAGGTGCTCCCGCTGATGAGCGATGAGGAGATCCGGGTGCAGATCTTGGATCACTATCAGAACGAATCCCAGACCCTGACGAACGGTGCGGAGGCGAATTTGCTTAAATTTAAAGAGTTTGAGGGAATCGCGAATGACAAAGAGACGGCGCGTTGGGCCGATATCAAGAAGGAGTTCATGAAGCGGCGCCTGCTGGGTGGTGTGGGTGAGGAAGATCCGGTTGGGCGCGTAGTGGCACAGCTTTCAGGTTTCCAGGACGGGTTGCAATCCATCGGCGCCATGATCGGAGAAACCGGGCGGGCGCACTCGACCCCACAGACCCTTTCAGAAACGACGGTGGAGCAATTACGGGAAATCATCAAAGGGCTACGCGCCGTTCCAGTGGAGGTGGATATCAAGGTAGTTCCAGTCCAGGACGAGCGAGGGTCGATTGAGAAAATGGAGGAGAACAGGCCAGCGCCGCTGGAGATCAAGCCCGAGGTGCGGCAGGGTGATAAATGATTAACCCATTACTTTCCCTAGTAATCCCCCCTAATTCGTATAAAAATCTCTTGAACCACATTTCCCCAGACCTCTATGTTTAAACGTATCGCCAATATCTTCCGCGGCTTCCTCGGCCTTTTCGTCAGTGGCCTTGAAAAGAAAAACCCCGAAGCCCTGCTCGAAGTCGAGCGTGAGAACCTCCGCAAGCAGATCGCAAACTACAACCAAGGCCTCGCCGCCCACGCCGGTCTCTGCGAGCGCCTCATGGGACAGGTTAAGCGTCTCGAAAACGAAGAACGCGAACTCCGTGCCAAAACCACTGCCAATCTTCGTGCCGGAAACAAGGAAGCCGCCGGCCAATCCGCCCTCCGCCTCCAGACCATCACCCGCGAACTCGCCGAAAACCGCGACCAGCTAGGTGAAGCCGAAAAAACCTATCAGGAACTCGTCCGCGCCCGCGAGGTTTCCATCAATGCCGCCCAGAAGAAAATCGCCGATCTCAAATACTCCCTCAGCGATCTGAAAATTAAAAAAGCCACCGCCGAACTCACCGAGATGGCCAGCGGCATGATCACGGAAATCGGCGGCTCCGGCGATACCTTGGGACGCCTCCACGACATGGTCGAAGAAGAACGCCAAGTCGCCGCAGGTCGCGCTAGGGTCGCCAAAGATTCGCTCGATACCAGCGGCATCCACATGAAAGAATCAGAACAAGCCGCCCTCGCCGACCAAGCCCTCGCCGACTTCGCAGCCGCCGAAGGCCTCGCCCTCGAATCCTCCTCGGAAACGCCCGAAACCGCCCCCGCCCCGAAATCCATGGGCCCCCTAACGGAGTCCTAAGGAGATTGCGGGGCTCGACCCGATTCCTTCACTCTTTCTAATCAGCCCATGTTCGCGCGCATGGGCGAACACGACCTTGTCCGTAGCGGTAACCCCGAGGAGACATCCCGCAACTGCGTGACCTCGTGACCCCAATGCCGCAACAGGTGGCCGATGTCGCAGGGGACGTCATTATCCAGAAAGAACCTCACCGCCTTTAATCGCTCATCTGCTCTATGATCAGTGCGTCGGTTTCAATGCGGTGATCCTCATAGTATGCCAGGCACTCGTATCCCTGCGCCTTGGTGATGTCCGGAAAGCGTAAGCGTCCTAAAATTGTCCTCGTTGGATTTTGGGCGCGGTGTGCGAAGATGGCGGACGCTGGAGTCTATGCGGCTTTTGGTTCGGCTTCAGCTTCATCTGCGGTTTTTCGTTGAGCCGCGATCCGTGCCGGGGTCAGGGCGGCGATCTCTTCCGCCGATGGGTCGGGGCCGAGGCGGTTGATCGTTTCGATGGTTTCGCTGAGGTAGATCTCGGGCTTGAGGCCGTGGATTTTGCAGTTCTCCAGCAGGGTGTAGAGGATGGCGTTCTGTTTCCCGGCCTCGGCACTGCCGAAGAACAGATAGTTTTTCGCACCCAGCTTGGTGATGCGGATGGCGTTCTCCACGAGGTTGGTATCTAGCTCGTAGCGACCGTCGGTGAGGATGGCTTCGATCTTTTCCCGCTGGTTACAAGCGTAGGTGAGCGCTTCGCCAAGTTTGCTCTTGGGTAGGATGAGGGGATGATTCGCATTCGTGATCCGCTCGTAAAGTTTCCGCAATTCCGGGCCGATGTAGGCGAGGCGGATGAGCTTGCGACAGCCGGGCGGAGATCCGCCTTTTTTGATCCAACGCTCGATCTGGTAAATGTGCTGGATGCATAGCAGGATGGGCAGGCAGATCTCGGGATGTTCTTTGCGTGCGTCGTAAAATTTCCTCCTGAGATGGGCGAGGCAGCCTGCGAGTTTGATTTTCTTGAACCATTTGGCTAGTGCCTGATAAACCTTGTAGCCGTCACATTGAAGCTTTCCTTCGTAGGTGATGGTGTCGGTTTCCGGATCGTAGCCGAGGACATCGAGCAGGCATTCCAGGCTGCGTCCGGTCTGCCAGTCGTAGTAAACGGTGTTCGTCGATGGGGCGCGGTAAACCCAAAGGTAGCCTTGGGCGGTGCTGCCTTTGCCGGGGGAGAGGTAGTCGATGGGGGTTTCATCGATCTGCAAAACCTCGGAGTCGAGAAGCTCGGCGCGGATGGCTCCGGCCACCGGGGCGAGCAGGTTGGCTACGCTAAATGCGGTGGCGTTGAGGGTGCTACGGCTGATCTCATAGTCGAAGAGCCGTGCGATGCGCTGGCTCTGGCGATAGTAGGGCAGGCTGTCGCAAAATTTTTCACAGACGATGAGGCTGGCAAGGTAGGTGCCGAACATGGTGCCGGGGACCGGTGGGGTGGGTGCCGGCGGCTTGACCGGTGGTGCGCTGCGGTCGTCTATGCGGACGTGTTTTTTGACGATGGTGCGCTTGTAAAAAAGATGTGCGGCCTGGGCTTCGAGGATGTCGGTGTAGCTTTCCCCGATCTGGCGGTATGCGTCAGGTTCTGCGGTCACTTCTGCCGCCTCGATGATTTTCTCGATGACAACCGGGATGTTCCGGGGGCGGGTTTCAGCCTTGGTGCGGCGGGTTCTTTTTTGCTTTTCGCTTTCGTCCTCCTCCGGTGCGGATGTTTTTTCGGAAAGAGGTTCGGGCTTTCCCAGCAGCTCATCAGGAAAGGCGAGCTGGTCTTGCAGCGGGTCGAGGCGTTCGGAACTGCTGCCGTAAATACGTGCCTGGAGGACTTGGATGATCTGGCCTTGGCGCTTGATTTCCTGGTGCGCGGCTTCGAGCAGAAGAAGCACCTGGGAGTGCTTTCCGAGTAGATCCTGATATGGGGAAGGCTCCGTCATCGCTTGCTTTTGACGCTAACGATGGCGGAGCCTTTGGCGAGCTTTTTCGGCTCTAAATACTATTTTTCTAGTAAATAAATTCAGTCGTCCCGTTCATACCACGGACGCATGCGCGCGCCCTTCAGATCGACACCATCGACGAGGAGTTGCAGGGCTTCGGGAGTGAGTCTGATTTTCCCGTCTCCGGTGGTGGAAGGCGGCCAGCTGAAGGTGCCTTTCTCGAGTCTTTTTGAAGCGATCCATAAGCCGGTCCTATCGTAGTAGAGGATCTTGAGGCGGTTGTGGCGTTTGTTGCAGAAGACGAAGAGAGCTTCGTGGGCAAGGGTCTGGCCGATATGATCGTGTGCGATTGCGCAGAGTCCGTTGAATGACTTGCGCATGTCGGTGGGATTCACCGCGAGGAAAACCTTGAGGGCGGCACTGGCGAAGTTGATCATCGGCCCGCTCCTTTCACCTGGCGTCGTTGGATGAGGCGGATGCTAGCGATGAGTTGTGCAGCGAGATCGAGATCACTGGAATCGCACAGTAGCAACTGCAGCCCGTCAGCGAAACGGACAACGAGTCGCGGCTGGGGGACTCGGGGGAAATCGACCTCGGCAAAACCGAAGTCGGTACAGGAAGTGTCGGGCGGGGCGGGGTCTGATATTTTTGACATGACCCACGCAAATACACGGATTCGGCGGTTCTGGGAAGGTGGTCGAATTAAAGACGCTTACCGGAAAGCAGCCTGCATTACCGATGGAGTTCACCGTTTCCCCATTCTGAAAAAGGCCGATCACATCATGCACGCCGATCCGGGTGCCCTCGATGATGGTCTTGCCACCACATACACCTGGCAGGTTGACGAGATAACGGTAAGCAGTTGCTGCCAATCTTATAAGCTAACCGATGCGACCGCGCCTGGCGAGCTGACTTTTCAACCATTTCCTGAAGGCACTTCGCTTCGGAAACGGCAATGCGGGCGGTCCGCTGCCTGCGATTAGTTCCCAATAAACGATGCCAGTCAAAAAGGAAGACACGGATTGAATTTTTGAGTCGCATGTTCTGGAGATTTCGACCAGACATCCCAATGAAATCAGTAGTGCTAAATTAGGGATTCCAGAAGCAATGCCTTCCGTATATTTTGAAGGAGGTATCAGAAAAAGGCATTCCGTCCACGTCCACTGCGCTACCATTGTGGTTAACATTCCATCCGAACCAAGCCAGACTCCGCATTCCAACCTCCGAATTCATTACTAGCAATGCTCCCTCCATGGTCCCAAGAACTCGCGGCTGCCTACGCCAGTAACGCCTCCACCCAGTTCATCCTGCACGGAAACGTTAACGACCGCTTCCTCCTGCCGCTCGTCCCGGCCCGTTCCGGCTCGCTCACGGATTTTCTCTCGAACGTCCTGATGCCCCGGTTCGATCTCATCCTTACCTACGACATCGGCAACGGAATCCGTATTTCAAAGGGCGCGGAAATCCTCGGTGACTGGCCCGCCTTCAAGGAAAACAAGGAACTCCCCCGTCCGCCCCGCGCCGCCATCGAATTTCTCACCCGCTGCTTCCGCTACCACGCGAACCTCGCACGCCTCGGCAAGCCCCGGATCCAGATCGGTTGCGTCATCCGCGCCGCGAACCTGCTCGCGCCCGCCATTCCCGGATCCACCTCCTACGATCTCAATTCACTCGCCCTCCTCATACGCGATTGGTCGGACGACCCCCTGCTTGCCGATCTCGCTCTCGCTACTTTTCTCCTCTCGGAAAATCTCAACGACCTCCACCCCCTACTCACAGGAAACCCCCGCGCCACGAAATCCGAGATTCCCTTGCCCTCCTCCTGCGAAATTCTCGAAATCCTAAGCCACCTCGCCCCCGCCCACCCGTTGGCTCTTTCCCGCTTCAACGAAAACCTGGAACCTCTCGCTGACCACCTCGACGGAGCCTCCTACAACGCCATCGACAGCCTGCTAAAACTCAAGCAGCACGCCACGGAACCCATCCTCCCGGCCGATCTCGTTTCCCTGAAAAAACAACTCGTCGAGGCCGAGGCGCAGGACCTGATCGAGTTCATCACCTCCACCCGCAACCTCGACGATCTCCAAGGCCAGGAAGGACTGAAAACATGGCTGCGGCAGGATATCGCCCTCTGGAACCAAGGCGATCTCCAGGCACTCCCGATGGGATACCTCGTCTGCGGACCCGTCGGCACCGGCAAGACCTACCTCGTCGAGTGCCTCAGTGGCGAAGCCGGAGTGCCGGTCGTAAAACTTAAAAATTTCCGCGACAAATGGATAGGCAGCACCGAAGGAAACCTCGAAAAAATCTTCCGCCTGCTTCAAGCGCTTAACCGCTGTTACGTGTTTATCGACGAAGCCGACCAATCCCTAGGGAAACGCGATACCGGTTCCAATGATTCCGGTCTATCGGGGCGCATCTACTCAATGATCGCCCAGGAAATGAGCCGCCCGGAGAACCGCGGGCGCATCATCTGGATACTCGCCTCAAGCCGACCGGATCTCATTGAAGTCGATCTCAAACGGCCCGGCCGTATCGACGTGAAAATCCCCATTTTTCCCACCTCCAACGCGGAGGAATCCTTCGCCCTCCTCCGCGCCCTCTGCAAGCGCCGTGGCGTCATCCTTTCCCAGCAGGACTTCCCCACCATCTCGGAAACCATTCCCACCCATCTCACACCCGGAGCGGCTGAAGCGCTCGCCGTAAAAATCTACCGCCTCACCGCCACCTCCGCGAAGTCTCCCGTCGAGGCTCTAATCGAAAGCCTCAACGGGTATCGGAACCCCGTCCCACATCATGTCATGGATTTCCAGATCCAACTCGCCATCGCAGAAGCCACCGACATGTCCTTCGTGCCGGAAGCTTTTCAGCCGCGTGAATGAGAAATCGCCCACCATAAAACCGCTGGTGTAGGTCTCCTCAGCATTGCTCTGAAAAACCCCCATTGATTTGCGGCAGATTGCAGATTTTATTAGAAATTATTTACTTTGTGGATAAGTGGAATGCAAGGGAATGCGCGATTTACAGATACGAAGCCGGAGAAACAACCTACCCCAATATCTGGAGCAACCGTCACCCCCCTCACCCCCTCAAAAAGCCGTGAATTTCCCAATTATCCTCAATCTCCTTGCCAAAAACTCCATCCACCCTACGTTCCCGCCCGAGCAGGAGTCCCCTAATCTCCGATGTCCGCATCCGGCACCCTATTTCTCCAAACATTCGTTTTTCTCACCGAAACTCGGATTTTAAGGGCTAGCCAGGAGATCCGGGACCTTCTCGCTCACGGACGGCGGCGCAGATTGTCGGCATCCGGTCCTTCCAAGTCCTCTTCCGCAACGGTTGCGGAGGCTTGGCTCAGCACCAAAAAGCTGATGACCGGAAGCCATGGCGATTGCGCGCAGGTCCGTTCCTGCAATGCCGGGGATTCAAATAACCCGACGCGCCGGGCCGTCCGCAAAACACTGACCCATGCGAAAACATGTCAACTGATACACAGAACTCCCAAGATTCGGGACAAAGCCGTCGCCGCCGCTCACGCGGAGGGCAAAACCGTAATAATAACAACAACTCAAACCGTGAAAACTCCACCGGACGGCAGTCCGGTGGAGGCAAACGCACCGGCGGCCGTCAGGGCCAAGGCCAGGGCTCTAGCAAACCCCAGCGGCGTCCAATGCCAGCTCCCGAGCTGACCTTCTGGCAGAAAATCCTGAAAGCCATCGGCCTCTATAAGGAGCAACCTGCCCGCCCACCACGCCCCGAACGCCGGCCGGACGCGACCCCGCCCAAAAAAACTCGCGAACCGCGCAGTAAAACCCGCGATGCCCGGACCGATTCATCATCTTCTTCCGATCGTGAAGAAAGCCCGAACCGCGGAGATCGCGGAGAGCGCGATGGCAAACGCCGTGACCGCGGCGGTCGTGATAACAACCGCCCGCGTGGAGGTGACCCCGCGACCGTCGATAACCGCCGTGTCTACGTCGGAAACCTTTCTTACGACACCACCGAAAGCGACCTCGAAGAACTCTTCAAGGGAGTCGGTGCCGTGCGTCAGATCGAGATCGTCTACAACCGCAATACCCATCGCTCCAAAGGTTACGGATTTATCGAAATGCTCGATATCGACGAGGCCAAGCGCACCGTCGAAGTCCTTCACGACCAATTCTTCATGGGTCGCCAACTGACTGTCTCCGGCGCGAAGTCCAAGGAACACGAAACCGCGGAAAGCGAAGAAAGCGATAGTACCCCTGCTTCCAAGGAAATGCCACCGCTTGCTCCCAAGAATCCCGCCAACGAAGAGGTCCTCGACCTCATCGACGAATCAGAAAAGGAGAAGGAAGAGGAAAAGCCACCCGAGATCGTCGCCGAAGTGTTGACCGAGGAAGCAAACCCCGAAGTTCCCACCGAGGAGTTTTCCCCTGAAGAAGACACCCCCGAAGAAATCAAGGACGAGGTGAAATCCTAATCCTCTAACGATTCAAAATCACAATCCAAGGCTCTCCGGAAACGGAGAGCCTTTTTTTGTAACCATTCGAAATTCTCAACTCAAAATTCAAAATTGACCTTAGGCCCAGTCCGGGATTTCCAATCGAAACTCCGGAATCCGCGTATAAACCCACTCACCCGCCGCCGTTTCCCCGAAAAACGCCCCTGAAACCGCAGCCTTCTTTCCCACCACATGGTAGCTGTTGTAGGAAAAATGCTCTCCCGAAGCGATCACTGGCTGCTGACCCACGACGCCATCGCCCTCCACCACCGTCGTTTCGCCTTCGTCCTCGACAACCACCCACTTTCTCCCGCGTATCGTCACCGGCACCTGAGAGTCGTTGAAAATGGAAATGAAATACACGAACGGATGCGGCCGATCGGGCGGCGCGTCCAGGCTTGGCATGTAGATGACATCATCCACCTTCACCCGAAGGCCGACAAATTCCTTGATATCATTCGGCATGGGGTAGAGTTAAAACTAGGAAGCAAAGAATCAAGGAACAATGAACGAAACCACAAACAGACAGCGCAAAATACGCGCCATAATGACCATCGCCGGCTCTGATTGCTCGGCGGGGGCCGGCATGCAGGCAGACTTGAAAACTTTTCAACACTTCGGTCTGCACGGCCTCACCGCTGTCACCTGTATCGTCTCGGAAACCGCTAACACCGTCCGCCGCGTCGATCCCGTCGACCCCGCTATGATGGAAGACCAGATCCTCCTGATGCTCGATTCGTTTCCCCTAGACATCGTCAAGACCGGCATGCTCAGCTCTGCGGAACACGTCTCCCGCGTCGCCTCCATTTTCGAGAAACATCCCCACATCAAGCTCGTCATCGATCCCGTCATGGTCGCCTCCACCGGTGCAAGTTTATTAGAACCGGACGCCGTCACCAGCTACCGCGAAAAGCTCCTGCCCCTCGCCCATGTCATCACCCCCAACCTCCCCGAGGCGGAAACCCTGCTCGGAAAAAAAATTGCCACCGTGCCGCAAATGACCGATGCAGCGCGCGAGCTCTCAGAGGCTTTCGGCTGCGCCGTGCTCCTCAAAGGTGGCCACCTTAGTGCTGACGATTGCACCGACATCCTCTTCGATGGCGAAAAGGAACACCGCTTCACCTCCCCCCGCCTTGCCGTAGAAGCCTCCCACGGCACTGGCTGCACCCTCGCCGCCGCACTCGCATCCGCTCTAGTCCGCGGCGAAAACCTTCCCACCGCCACCGCCATCGCCAAAGCCTACCTCAACCGCTGCATAGGCGATTCCTACTCCTTTACCAGCCCCAACGGCGAAACCATCCACGCCCTGAACCAAGGAATTTCAAGAAGCTGAAAGCATCTTGACTCACTCCCCACCCCCGCAACACCCTCTACACATGTCAAAGCCCAAGCACTTCGCCGGACTGGATATCGGGGGATCAACCATCAAATCTGTCATCGTAAATTCGTCCGGCGAACAGGTCGGGCCCATCATCGAAGTGCGCAGCCATGTCAAAGACGGTTACGAAGCGACTTTCAAACAGCTCGAAACCGCACTCGACGAGCTTTGCCACAACGCCGGAATTTCGCGTGAAGACATCGGCGGGATCGGCCTAGATGTTCCCGCGCCTTCCTCCAATGGAGTGATCTGGGGAAAAGCGAATCTTGGTGAAGACTGGGTCGGCACCGACATCTGCGCGAAGCTCATGGAACTCCTCAACATCCCAGTCCACATGACCAACGACTGCAACGCCGCAGCCGTCGGGGAATACGCGATCCGGCACAAACACATCGGCGCTCTTCTCCTCATCGCTCCCGGCACAGGTCTCGGTGGAGGCTTTGTCCTTCCCGGCGGAAGCCTTTACGAGGGAGCCAACGGCCTAGCACTTGAAGTGGGACACATTTCCGTTCCATTTACCGAAGACGACGGTTCGCTTCCTGATTGCACCTGCGGCCTCAAGGGCTGCATGGAGGCATGGGTCTCACTGGTAGCATTACGCCGCCGCCTGCAAATCGAACTCCGCAAACCTGAATGGGAAACCCATCACCTCAATTCACCCGACTCCACCATCGAGGAAAAGGCATTCCAACTCCGCACCCTCGCAGAGAACGGCGACGCCCTCGCAATTCAACTATTCAGACAACAGGGCTTCATCCTCGGATATGGTATCGCTGATCTAGTCCGGACTCTCGATCCAGGACTCGTCGTCATCGGCGGTGGACTCGCCGAGGCGAAATTCCGTGACCAGTTCATGGCCTGGATGCGCGAAGGTTTCATCGAGCGCGCATGGTCGGTTTACCGACACAGCCCCATCGAGCCGGAGAAGGAAACCACCCGCTTCGAATGGGCCGAGGGAGGCGACGCCGCCGCATCCATTGGCATGGCTTACACCGCCCGCGAACTCTTCGCCTAAATCCAGTCATCTCCCGTCCTTTCAACTTTTAACAAAATGTTCCTGATTTCCATCGAAGCCCTCCAACGCAACACTGCAATCCTCCGCAAGGTCGCCGAAGAGGCCGGCTGCAAGGTCGTACTCGCGCAAAAAGGCTTCTCCTGCTGGAAGGCGTTTCCACACATCAGTAACGACCTCGATGGCTGCTGCGCCTCCGGCCTCTGGGAGGCAATGCTGGCCCGTGATTATTTCCAGAAACACATCATCACCTACTCTCCGGCCTACAGCGAGGCAGAGATCGAAGAACTTCTCGAATTCACCCACCACCTCGATTTTAACTCGCTCTCACAGTGGTTCCGTTTCCGGGAAAAAATCTTCGCCCATCCGCGCTTTGTTTCTGGAGATGTTCAATGCGGCCTCCGCATCAATCCCGAGCACTCCACCGGAGATACCCCAATCTACGATCCCTGCGTCCCTGGATCACGACTCGGCATCACCGCCGAGCAACTCGACGGGGCCGACCTCAGCGGCCTCTCGGGACTGCATTTTCACACACTCTGCGAGCAAGACTCGCCAGATCTGGAAAGCACTCTGAAGGCGGTCGATGAAAAATTTGGCCACCTACTCCGCAACCCTCAGTTCACCTACCTTAACATGGGAGGCGGACATTGGATCACCAAGCCCTTCTACGACCGAGAACTTCTCATTCGCTTGGTAAAAGAAGCGAAGCAAAGATACAACGTCTCAGTCTGGCTCGAACCCGGCGAAGCCGTCGCAATCCACACAGGCGTGCTGCGCGCGACCGTCATGGACGTATTCGAATCTGCCGGTCACAAACTCGTCGTCCTCGATATTTCCGCGACCGCACACATGCCGGATGTCATAGAAATGCCCTATCGGCCGGATGTATTCCTAGCGGAAAGGAGCGCCGACTGTAGTCCGCAGCAAATTCAGCCCGCCGTGATGATAGACGGCGAAAAATACAGCCTCGCCGGCAAGGCAGGCGAGCACACCTACCGCCTCGGCGGTCCCACCTGCCTAGCTGGTGACGTAGTTGGCGACTACAGCTTTCCCCGCGAACTCTGCGTCGGCGACACCCTCGTCTTTGACGACATGGCGCACTACACGATGGTCAAGACCACCACTTTCAACGGCGTAAAACATCCGCCCATCGCCCTTCTGCACCCAAATGGAGAGATCGAAACCGTAAGAAAATTCGGTTATGCTGATTTTCGCGACAGACTTTCGTGAAAAATCTTTACCGCTCGCGCTGTAGTCATTGTGATGCAGCCGCGAAGGGTAACTCTTGCCCCTTGCGCAACATCGCTTCCCAACCTATCATTTTTCTATGAACAACGTATTCCTCGGTTTGATCGGTCCTATCGGCGGACCGGAAATGATCATGATCTTCATCGTGATTCTATTGCTTTTCGGGGCCAAAAAGCTTCCCGAACTCGCCCGCGGAGTCGGCAAGAGCATGGGTGAATTTAAAAAAGCCCGCGACGAATTCGAACGCGAAATCACCCGCTCTGAAGATGAAGTCCGCCGCGATGACCGCGACAAGGCCCGCGCTCGCGAAGAAAAAGAGACTGCTGCAAAGGTGAAACCCGCAGCAGATAACCATTCACGCGACGCCTGATCCACCACCGGACGACTCCCCCCACGGGACGGCCGGTTTTTCATTTCATTACCGGAATGTCCAAGCGGTCCCCATGGTTTAGCTTCGGGGTGTTTTCGGCCGCTACAATTTTACTTTTTGGCGGCGTTTGGATTACCAGATCCGCCGAAACCCCTCCTTGGAGAGAAGGCAATCGTTCCGATTCGGCAACGATTGCTACTGAGGTTCCCAAACCTGGAGTCGCCAGAACCGATGGCCAGCTAACACCCTTCCGTTTCCTCAGCTACAATGTCAAAAACTGGCTGAATTCCACCCAAAACCCGGAAAAATCCTCCGAGGCCAAAAGCGCGATCATCCGCATTATTTCTACCAGCTCTCCCGACGTGGTTGGCCTTTGTGAAATCGGCAGTCAATCCGATGTCTCGGAAATCCAAGCTATGCTCAAAAAGGCTGGTCTAAACCTGCCTCACACCCACCACACTGGTGGAATCGATTCCGTCCGGCACCTCGCGATCCTTTCCCGCTTCCCCATCGTTTCCACGGAAAAACCTGGGTCAGAAATTCCTGGCGGGAAATTATCCATGCAGCGCGGTATCCTCGACGCAACCATCCAGATCGGTGATCGACCCGTCAGATTTATCGGCCTCCATCTGAAATCCAAACGCGTCGTGACAGACTTTGACCAAGCCCTGCTGCGACTGACCGAAGCACAGCATGTCAGAAGACACATCGACGGGATCCTCAAATCCACCCCATCGGCCCTACTCGTCGCATACGGCGATTTCAACGACCATATCCGCAGCCCGAGCACCCGTGCTCTGGTCGGAACCTACCGCACTCCCCTCTATCTATCTCCAGTGCATGTCGCGGACAATCGGGGTGAAAAATGGACCTACAATTTTGCCTCCCAAAACTCCTATTCCCGCATCGATTTTGTCACGCTTTCGGATTCCATGAAATCCCACCTCGACCGGAAAAATTCCCGCATCGTCGATGATGAGAACTGGGAAACCGCATCGGACCATAGGGCGATTCTTGTGGCCTTCGATTGATCATTCGACGATCTCGTCACCGTCATCGATGAACTCATCCTCATCCACGGGAATGGCTCGTTGAACCTCACCGAAATCCGGTTCCTCAATCGGTATCGCCTTCAGAACCTCACCGTCAATGAGACCTCCGTTATCTCCCTCCCCCTCAGGGATCACTACCAGAGCCCTCATCGGCGGGGCGATAATTTCCTTTATCTCATCCTCAAGCGGCTCGAAGAAATTCCGTACCATCGGTGCAGCCTTCCCCCCACCGGAGACCCTCTCGCCGGGCTTGCCCTCGTAGAGCACAGCGAATGCATAGCGGGGATTATCAGCTGGGAGAAACCCGGCAAACCACGCGAGCCGTTGGTTCAGCCGTGGCGGCCCCCACTGCGCGGTTCCCGTTTTCCCGGCCAAGCTTGTGTAGCTCAATCTTCCACTTTTTCCAGTTCCATAGCCTTTCTCAACCACATCCCGCATCCCCTCCCGGACGATCTCTACTGACTTTTCATCGACTTCCAACCAGTTCCTGCGCTCTGGAATCATTGACCGCACGACACGCCCACGCGAATCCTGGACCTGTGCCACAAGCGTCAGTTTCGGAAGCGCTCCACCGTTTCCGATCCCCGCCATCATCTGCGCAACCTGCAAAGGCGACGCCAACAAACTTCCCTGACCGATCGACATGTTCGCTGTATCACCATCGAGAATCCGGCGCCTCTCGTTCTTGAGCATCCATTCATTTGTAGGAACCAGCCCCGCCGTCTCCCCGATCAGCGGCAGGCCGCTCTTATCACCCATACCGAGTCGCCTCGCCAAATTCAGAAACACCGACGGCCCGGTATCGATCCCGACTTGATAGAACCAAGTATTACATGAGCGAGCCAACGCCCTCTTCACGTTGATCGGCCCCTCTGCCACACTCGACCAGTTCTTGAACGTATGGTTTCCGATTCTGATCGAGATTGGCGAATCCACCAGCGAGAATTCGTCGACTTTACTTTCGTTTAGGGCGGCCAGCGCAACAACCGGCTTAAATGCCGAAGCGGGCGGGTAGGCTGACTGAAAGGCCCTACCGAAAAGCGGGTTGCTCGGATTCTCCTGAAGGGCTTGAAAATCCTCATTACTGATACCCGGGATGAACCGATTGAGATCGAAAGTCGGTCGCGAGGCCATCACTAGAACCTCACCCGTCACCACATCGATCACCACAAAAGCCCCTCGCTCGCAGCCCTTGCGTAGCACTTCCTCCGCGAGCTTTTGCCATTTTAGATTCAAGCTCGTGACCACCGTCCCACCTGGGCGCGGGCGTGTGATTTGTTCCTCAAGAAGTTTTTTTCCGTTCTCGTCAAAGAGCAGCCTTTTCATGCCGTCCTCTCCGGTCAGTTCTTTGTTGTAAATCTTCTCCAGACCCGCGCGGCCCTCGCTCTCTTCCCACAAAGGCTCGTTATAATTGATCGGGCCTGTTGGAAGCTTACCAACGCTGCCCGCATAGCCAATAATATGCGCCGCGAGGTCTTGTTCCGGATACATCCTCCTGTAAACAGGCGACAGAACAAGGCCGCTCCCAAGTTTTGGCTCGATTATCTTCGCCCCCTCAGCACTCATCTGCCCACTGACATACAGCGGCAACCAGCGGCGGTGCCGATAATGCTCGTAGAGTTCGTCATCGGTCTTTCCATAGGAAATCTCCACCAACCCTGTAAGCCGCTCCATCCGCGCACGCGCCCACTCAATCACGTAGTCGCGATCTACGTCCTGAAATTGCTCAAATTGCAATGCCACCTGAAATGCTACCTCGTTCTGTGCGAACGGCACCCCCGTGCGGTCGACAATCTGCCCTCGTGGGGCCGGTATTTTTAATGTAATCGTCCGCGCGTCCTTGCGGGTGAGGATCGAGCCTTCATTGGCAGACCTTGGTTCAGCCGCACGCGGAATAAATACCGGCGGATTCGTATCAGGCTGATCAGCCAGCACGTTCTCCAACTGTTGTCCGTGAGCGAACCCCGCGAATATCATCGCAGCCGTGGATTGAGCAAACTTCCTAAGCACTCTGGAGCTTATGACTCCACTAGAAAAATGGCAACCTCGCAATCGCCCCTCAGGCCTGAAGGAGCCTGCCCATAGCTCGTCTCGGGCTTTTTCCTCCCACTGGTCCATTGGATTCCCGATACTTGAAACAATCTCTGCAGGGAGAAAAATCATTTCACCCTCCTTAGACCTTGGACATAAAGCGCCTCGTCTATCCTCTGCTCTCCGAGCGCTTCGATCCGCCAACTGAAAGGCCGTCCAGATTTGCAACTCCCAAACCAACTAGCCACGAACCTACCAAAAAATTCCTCATAGAATAGCTGTATCAACCCATTCTCATCATCAAAAGAAAATCTTCCCCAAGCCGCCTTCAGACCGCCTCCGCAGTCTCCAAGCACCGCTCCGTCAGAGACAATTCCGCAAGCCCCTCCACCGCCGCCACCGAATCTACCTGGCAGAGGCGTTGCCGGAGATCTTTCGCTCCGGGAAAGCCCTTGCAGTAAGCCATCAGCCGCCCACGCATCGCCGTGAGGGTCTGGCGCTCGTTACCATACCTCGCGCTATCGACTGCCATCCGGCAATGCATCAGGATCAACTCCCAGCGCTCCGTCAGCGGCACCGAAGCCATCACCTCGCCCGTCTCCAGAAAATGCTTCGCCTCCCGAAACACCCAAGGATTCTGCATCGCCGCCCTACCAATCATCACCCCGCTCACTGCCGTTTCCCTCTTCCGCCTCGCAAGATCCTCACCGGTGGAAATATCACCATTTCCGATCACTGGAATTTCCACAGCCCTCGCCACCGCATCAATCGTCTCCCAGTCCGCGTTTCCAGAATACCCCTGCGCCCGCGTCCGCCCATGCACTGCGATCGCCTGCATGCCACAGTCCTCCAAAGTTCTCGCAACCTCCACCGCATTCACCGAATCCGCATCCCAGCCGATCCGGATTTTGGCCGTCACTGGAACATCCATACCCACCGCTTTCGCCACCCCTGATGCCACGCTCGCCAGCAGCGGACAATCCCGCAGCAGTGAAGATCCGCCATTGCGCGAAACCACTTTATTAACCGGACAGCCGAAATTGATGTCGATGAAATCCGGAATCCTCCCCGCCAGCCCCTTATCGATGATCTTCCGGGCCGCCTCGCCCATCCTTATTCCATCGGCACCAAAAAGCTGCACCCCAACCGGCCTCTGCCCCTCGTCGAACTCGGTATATTTCCGCGTCCTGTCATCCGCCTGCATGATGCCCTCGGCACTCACAAATTCGGTAACCATCACATCCGCCCCCATCTCTTTACAGATGCGACGAAAAATCAAATCTGTAACTCCCGCCATCGGCGCGAGATACAACGGAAATTTACCTTCTGAAAACCAGTGGAGCACGCAGTTACTCTAGCACCCGCGTCAATCACCTTGGAGAGGCAGTTCCCACACCATTGGAAAAATGCGGAATACTTGCCTCTTGCAAGCGGGGTCACACGCGATTACGCACAGCTCCTCATGTCCAACTACCGCGTTCTCGTCTCCGATCCCATTTCCGAAAAAGGTGTGGAAGCCCTCCGCTCCGCTCCCAACATCACCGTGGACGTGAACACCGGACTCTCTCCGGAAGAGCTCAAAAAAATCATTGGTGAATACCATGGCCTCGTCGTCCGTTCACAAACTAAGGTAACGCCCGATGTCCTCGCGGAAGCAAAAAACTTGAAAGCCATCGGACGCGCCGGAGTCGGTGTCGATAACATCGACCGTGACGCCGCAACCGACCACGGCGTGATCGTGATGAACACGCCCACCGGCAACACCATCTCCACTGCCGAGCACGCTTTCACACTCATGCTCTCCGCAGCGCGAAACATCGGCCCGGCACACGCAGGCGTCCTTGCAGGCGATTTCGCCGCCGCACGCAAGGCTTACCAAGGCATCGAACTCAACGGCAAACGTCTCGCCGTCCTCGGGATGGGTCGCATCGGTAGCGAGTTCACCAAGCGCGCCCAGGCATTCAACATGGACGTCGTCGCCTACGATCCGTTCCTCACAGAATCTCGCGCCCGCGAGCTCAAAGTCACCCTCGCCGAATCTCCAGATGCCGCCCTCACTGGGGCGGACGTTGTCACGCTCCATGTGCCGCTCACCGATGACACCCATCACCTCATGAACCAAGAGCGCATCGCTCTCATGAACAAAGGTGCCCTCATCGTAAACTGCGCCCGCGGCGGCCTCATTGACGAAGTGGCTCTGAAAGACGCCATTGATCGTGGTCACATCGCCGGTTGCGCCCTCGACGTGTTCGAAAACGAGCCACCCTCCGCAGATCATCCTCTTTTCGGCCTCAAGAAACACATCGCCTTCACCCCACACCTCGGAGCTTCTACCAACGAAGCCCAGGAAAACGTCGGTATCGAAGTCGCCATTCAAATCCGCGACTTCCTCACCACAGGAGAAATCCGCAACGCGATCAACATGCCGTCGCTCGATGCAGCCGCGCTAGCCGCCGTCGGTCCCTATCTTGATCTCGCTGCCGCTCTCGGCGCCCTGCTCGCGAAGCTCGGCCCCGCTAATCCGGATTCAATTCGCGTTTCCTACCACGGCGATCTCGCGAGCAAGGACACCGGCCTCATTTCCCGCACCGCCCTTTTCCGCCTTCTTGAATGTTCGCGTGCCGATGGCCAGGTAAATCTGGTCAACGCTCCCGCCATTGCCAAGTCCATGGGCCTCGACCTCGTCGAATCCACCATCAGCGCGAAAACCGAGTTCAATGACCTCCTCGTCATCGAACTTCGCAAAGGCGATGAAAAATTCCGCGTCGCTGGCACCATCATCGGCCGTAGCCCGCGCATTGTGGAAATCGATCGTCTCTTCGTCGACTCCCCGATCAAAGGCCACTTCCTTATTATCCGCAACGATGACCGCCCGGGTATCGTCGGAGCCGTCGGCACCGTGCTCGGAAACTCCGGTCAAAACATCGCCAACCTCTCTCTTGCCCGCAACAAATCGAAAGGCAACGCTCTCTCGATCATCGAACTCGACGAAGTTCTCCCCGCCGATGTTATGAAAACGATTCGCGCCATCCCCGGCGTCATCTCAGCAACTGGCGCAAGCCTTTAAAAGATTTACAATTAGAGCGCCCCCGGAACCTGCCGAGCAGGCCTCAGAGTCCTTTCCTTCAAACTTTGAAACATTTTCGCCAAACTTGTCCTTGCCAACTCCCATCGCCGTTTCCTACCATCTTCTGAGCATGAAGAAAATCCTAGCAGTCGCCTCCTCTTTCCTCGTCCTCTCAGGCTTTGCAGTCGCAGATATCCAGTCACCTCCGGGTTCTCATTATACCTCTACCCGCAAGCTCGGCCGTGCCGTCAGCAATATCCTCTACGGGGTCGTCGAAATCCCGGAAATGATCGTCCGCAGGAGCGACCAATACGGCCGCAAGGCTGGCTGGTCCTACGGCGCTGTCGACGGAACCAACCGTGCGTTCCGCCGCCTCGGATATGGTTTCTACGAACTCTTCACCTTCACCTGCCCCACCCATCGCGGCACCTTCAAGCCCCCTTATGAAAAGTGTGGCCAAGACAACCGTATCGAAATGAACGTTCACGAAGGCCTTTCGGAATTCCCACCTGAACTCGGATTCGAGACCTATTACGGCCACACTCGTACCCAAAAACACTGATCCACTTCGGACTCTTTTCGATCGATCTCATCTCCAAAACCCGGTCGGCCTCGCCTACCGGGTTTTTTTCGCCAATTGTCCCAGTTGGACCAACAATCCAGAAACTGCAATTCTACTCAAAATTTCGCTTGTCCTGTCCCGTTTCTTCGCCCAATCTTCGCCCCCCGCCCGGAAAAGGGCAACCCGTAACACGCCATACCATGTCAGTTTCTCTCCGCCTCAACCGCAAGGGCACCAAAGACCGCCCTTATTATAAAATCGTAGCCATCGACAGCCGCAAGCGTCGTGATGGTCGTTACATCGAGCAACTCGGCACCTATGACCCGCTGCTCGAAGGAACCAATTACGAGATCGACCTCGAAAAAGCCGACAAGTGGCTCTCCGTCGGCGCAAAGCCTTCGGAAACTGTCAACAGCTTCATCCGCAAAGCCCGGACTGCCGCAGCCAAATAAAGCGCCGCAATTTTAGATTTTCAAATCGGCCGCGTGTCCTCAGGGATCGCGGTCTTTTTGTTTCCACGAACCATGTCCCCGGAAACTTTCGAAAATTTTATGCAGCGCTGTCTCCACGATCCCCAACGTGGTTACTACTCAAGGAATATCCGCAGCATCGGCAATAGAGGCGACTTTACCACCGCCCCCCAGCTCTCCGAAACTCCCGCCAAAGCCATCGCCGCTTGGGTCGCACGCGCCATGAGGGCCAGCGACACTAAAAACCTTATCGAAATCGGTCCGGGCCTCGGAACCCTTTCCCGCCAAATCCTAAAACACCTTCCACTCCGGCTGCGCTACCGAACCAAACTCCACCTAGTCGAATCTTCTCCCGCTCTCACTGCGCACCAAAAAGAAACACTCGGCACCAAAGCCAAATTCCACGACGACATCCGAACCGCACTGGATCAGTGCTCCGGTAAAGCCATAATCTTTTCCAATGAACTCGTCGATGCCTTTCCGGTCCGCTTATTTCAACGCACCACTAACACCTGGCAGGAAGTCGCCCTCGACCATTCGCAGGGATACATACGTGAGATTCTCATCAAACCCGACAGCCTTCCGGAATCAAGCGCCTTCCACTCCGACTTCCCTTCTTCGCAGCGCATCGAAGTCCACGACTCCTACCACCAATGGCTACAGACATGGCTCCCCCTCTGGAAACGCGGCGAGATCCTGACCATCGATTACGGCAACACATCGGACCAATTATACCACCATCGCCCGATGGGCTCGCTCCGCGCATACCTGCTTCACCAGCGACTCGAAGGCCCCGCCATCTATCAGAATCCCGGACTCCAAGACATCACCGCTGACGTCAATTTTACCGACCTGCAAAATTGGACTTCTCCATGGCTGGAATCTGCCGACCCCGAAAATTTCGCCGATTTCATCCGGCCTTTCTCGTCGCCTACCGAACCTGACCTCATGGAAGCTTGCTCCCACTTCATGTGCCTGCGCCAGAGAATGCATTGCAACTGGGCTCCTTAGCAGAAAATTTCCTTCATGATTGCCCTACTCGATTTGTTGACACTCTCCCCTGCCTTGACCATTCTCGCAGCATACTAACAAGAGGGATCTAAAACAGACCTTCGACCAATCACCTTCTACAAAAAAATCCCCGTGTTCTCCAACGAAGACTATCTCGCAGAACTCCTTACCGAAGCTGGCCTCATCACCGAGGAACAGATCAACAGTGCACGCCCGAAACTTTCCGGCGGTAAAACCATCGTCCAGCATCTGATCGGTAAAAAAGTCCTGACTGAAACCCAAGTCGCCGAAACTCTCGCATCGAATGCCGGCATCCCATTCATCGATCTCGCTGAATTTCATTTCGACCCCTCGGTCATTCTCACCGTCTCCGAAGATATCGCCCGTCGTTACCGCGCCATTCCTATTTCCGACGATGGAATGTATCTCACCATCGCCGTCGCTGACCCACTCGATTTCGAAACCCTCGACAGCCTTCCCCACGTTATCGGACGCGAGCTCAATCTCGCTTGCGCCACCCATTCATCCATCAACGACCACCTTCGCCAATTCTACAACGTTGAGGAAAAGAAAACCAAATCCTCTGAGGACTCCTTCGAGGTCTCAACCGGTGACATGGAAGCGGGGGCCGAAGCCAACGACGCTCCCATCATCCGCCTCGTCCAACAGACCCTCACCGAAGCGTTCCGCCTTAGAGCCTCCGACATCCACATCGAGCCGCTTGAAACCTCCGTCCGAATCCGCTACCGGATCGATGGCAAGCTCGTTCACGTCGATACCCACCCGAAAAAACTCCTCCCCGCCATCATCGCCCGCCTCAAGGTCATGAGCGGGAGCATGTCCATCGCCGAAAAACGCCTCCCCCAGGACGGCCGGATCCAGCTCAAGATGGGCGACAAGGAAATCGATCTCCGCGTCTCTTCCGTGCCCTCAAACCACGGCGAATCCATTGTCATGCGGATTCTCGATAAAACAGCCCTGCTACTCGGCCTTCCGGAACTCGGCTTCTTCTCCGACGATCAGGCACAATTCGAAAAACTACTCGGCCTCCCCGACGGAATCATCCTCGTCACCGGCCCCACCGGGTCAGGAAAAACCACCACTCTTTACGCCTGTCTCAACGTCATCAACAAGCCCGACAAAAAGATCATCACCGTCGAGGACCCGGTCGAATACGAACTCCCTGGAATCAACCAGGTCATGGTCAAAGCCGATATCGGAATGACCTTCGGAGCCGCCCTCCGCGCCATGCTCCGCCAGGCTCCCAACATCATCATGATTGGGGAAATCCGCGATGCGGAAACCGCCAACATCGCCATCAACGCCTCACTCACCGGACACCTGGTTTTCTCCACCCTTCACACCAACGACGCTCCCTCCGCTGTTGCCCGACTCGCCGATATCGGCGTCAAACCCTTCCTTATCGCCTCCGCCGTTCGCGCCATCCTCGCCCAGCGCCTCGTCCGCAAACTCTGTCCCGTCTGCAAAGCCCCCTCCGAACTCTCCGACAAAGAACTTCGTGCCCTCCACCTCGATCCCTCCCGCGTCACCGATGCATCCATCTTCGGGGCCGTAGGTTGCGAAAAATGCCGCGGCAACGGCTACCGAGGCCGGATGGGTATCTTCGAACTCTTCGATATCGATGACGAAGTCCGCGCCATGATCAACGACGAACTCACCACCAGCCTCCTCCGCAGACGTGCCCGCGAACTCGGAATGCGCACCCTACGCGAGGACGGTATACGCAAAGTCCTCGCCGGCCTCACCTCCGCCGAAGAAGTCGTTCACGCAACCATGGGCGATTTCGCGTAAAGATTTCCAACCTTCAAAACTCAGCTCTCAATTTCCATCAAAACACCGGTAATTTCAGAACTCATCCCTCTTCATTGAGAATTGGATTTTGGAATTTGAAACTTAAAACCACATGGACAACCGCCAACTTCTAGAAATTTTCCAATCCCGCGGCATGATCGACGCCGATCTCGCAGACGAAATCCTCAGCGAGATCGAAAACAGCGGAAAATCCGTTCCCGAACTCCTCGCGGACTTCGAGGTCATCCAATCCCGTGACGATGTCTGGCCGGTGGTCGCTTCAGAACTCGGAACCACACTCATCGATCTAAAAAATTGGACTCCGCCCGACGCCCTGCTCGACCTTGTCCCCGCCGGAACCGCCCGCCTCCACGGTGCCTTCCCCGTCAACTTCGACGATCAGGGCCTCCATGTCGCCCTCGTTGATCCCCTCAATCCACAGACCGTCGAAGACCTCCGCTTCGCCCTCGGCCGCGAAATCATCGTCGTCGTTGCGCCCGACTACCTCGTCGAGGCCAAGATCAACGAATGCTACGGCGGTGAAGGCCGCGCCATGGATGATATCCTCAGCCAACTCGACTCCGGGGCCGAGGATTTCAATCCCGAGAATGCCGAGGCCGAGGCCAACTCCGCACCCATCATCCGCTACGTCGATCTAGTCCTTTACCAAGCGATCAAGGAAAAAGCCTCCGACATCCACTTCGAACCCTTCGAGAAGGATTTTAAAATCCGCTACCGGGTCGATGGTGCACTCTACGAAATGGCCCCGCCCCCGGTTCATCTCGCATTGCCCATCCTCTCCCGCATCAAAGTCATGGCGAATATGAATATCGCCGAACGCCGTGTCCCACAAGACGGTCGTATCGTGAAACAAATCGGCGAGAAGCACATCGACATGCGCGTCTCCACCCTACCCACCCACCACGGCGAATCCGTCGTCCTTCGGGTGCTCGACCGCTCCTCGGTGAACCTCAGCCTTGAGAACCTCGGCCTTCCTACCGCCATCTACGAATACATTGGCGAGACCATAGAGAAACCCAACGGCATCTTCATCGCCACCGGCCCCACCGGCGCAGGAAAAACCACCACACTTTACGCCGGCCTGCGTCGTATCAACACCATTGACTCGAAACTCCTCACCGCAGAAGACCCGGTTGAATATGATATTGACGGAATCATCCAGATCCCCATCAACGAAGCTATCGGGCTCGACTTCCCACGCATCCTCCGCGCATTCCTCCGCCAAGACCCCGACCGCATCATGATCGGGGAAATGCGCGACAAGGAAACTGCATCCATCGCGATTCAGGCCGCTCTCACCGGGCACCTAGTCCTTTCCACCCTCCACACCAATGACGCCCCCGGCGCCGTGACCCGCCTGATCGACATGGGCTGCGAACCATTCCTCGTCGCCGCCTCACTCGAAGGCGTGCTCGCACAGCGCCTCGTCAGAACGATCTGCAAGGAGTGCAACGTCCCCTACGAACCCTCCGAAGCCATTCTCTCCCAGCTCGGAGTCTCCCCGCACGAACTCGGCGACAAACAGTTTTACACCGGAGAGGGCTGCGAAGTCTGCGGCCAATCCGGTTACCGCGGTCGTGCCGGCCTCTACGAATTGCTCGACATCACCGAACCAGTCCGTGAGCTGATCACCAACCGCGCCCCAACCGTTGTCATCAAACAAAAAGCCGTCGAACTCGGAATGAACACCCTCCGCGAAGATGGCCTCCGAAATATCTACATGGGTAAAACCACCATCGAAGAAGTCCTGAAATATACCTAAAAATCATGACCACACTGTCTGCCACGTATCCCAACCGGCCGCTGTAATCACAGGTTAACATTCAGGCAGCGTCGCTAAAATTCTATTTAGTCCTCTAACTTTTCCATCGCCAAGACCGCCAGTATCACCTTTCATTTAGTAAAACCGTTTCACAAAGAACCCCATGCCCAACTTCAACTACTCCGCACTCGACGCAAAAGGTGAGCAAACTGACGGTATCGTTACCGCCCCTTCCGAAGCCGAAGCCGTCCAAAAACTTCGCGCCCAAGGGCTCTACCCCACTCAGATCCACGAAGAGGGTAAAGGTAAACCTGCCGCAGGTGCCAAAGCTCCAGGTAAAAAATCGAAGGCCAAGGGCAAAGGCTTGAACATGAATATGACCATCGGTAAGCCGAAGGCGACCGTGAAACCCAAGATCCTCATGGTCTTCACCCGCCAGCTCGCCACTCTCATCGATTCTGGTCTTCCCCTCCTACGCTCCCTCACCGTCCTCGGAAAACAGGAACCAAATCCTGTCCTAAAATCAACCATCAGCTCACTCGCCGATTCCGTTCAGGGCGGCTCGACCTTCTCCGAGTCCCTCGCCCAGCACCCGAAAATGTTCAACAAGCTCTATGTGAACATGGTCAAAGCCGGTGAGCTCGGCGGTGTCCTCGAAGTCGTTCTCAACCGTCTCGCCGAGTATCAGGAAAAGGCCCAGAAACTTAAAAACAAGATCGTCTCTGCCATGGTCTACCCCGCGATCGTCATGTTCATCGCCGTTGCCATCTTGATCTTCCTCATGGTCTTCATCGTCCCCAAGTTCAAGGAAATGTTCACTGAGACGGATTCAGAGCTTCCCCTCATCTCCCAGATCGTCTTCGGGTTCTCCGAATTTTGCCTCACCCTAACCTTCGGAATTCCCAATGTCGCCTGGGCCTTCGTAGGCTTCGGCATCCTCTACGCCGCCTTCAACTCCGTCGGAAAAACCAAGGGTGGTCGAAAGGTCATCGACAACATGAAACTTCACATGCCGATCTTCGGTGATATTCAGAGGAAATCCGCTGTATCCCGCTTCGCCCGAACCCTCGGAACCTTGGTCACATCCGGTGTCCCCATCCTCCAAGCACTCAATATCACCCGCGACACCGCCGGTAACGTCATCATCTCCGAAGCCATCACCAAAGTCCACGAAGCGGTTAAAGAAGGTGAATCCATCGTCACCCCTCTCTCTTCCAGCGGAGTCTTCCCAAACATGGTCATCTCCATGGTCGACGTCGGCGAAGAAACCGGACAACTCCCGGAAATGCTCCTCAAAGTCGCCGACGTCTACGATGACGAAGTCGACAACGCAGTCACCGCTCTGACCTCAATTCTTGAACCTATCATGATCGTGATTCTCGCGCTCGTCGTCGGTGCCGTGGTCTTCGCACTCTTCCTTCCTCTCATCAAGATGATTTCCACGATGAGCGAACAGTGATGCAGGCTCAACAGTGGAAGTTCCTGAAATCCAAGCTACTTGACCCTCTAGCGCTTTTCCTGAACCTCCGTTAATAGCAAACCACCTAAACCCAATGAGAACCGTTCCACAGATCCACACGAGAAAGGGCTTCACCCTCATCGAGATGCTCGTGACCATCACGATCATTATCATCCTCGCCGGTCTCACAGTTGGCGGATTCAAATTCGTCACCACCAAGCAGGCAAACTCTCAGGCCGAAATCCAAATCAGCCTCCTCTCCACCGCCCTTGAGGAATACAAATCCGACACAGGACAGTACCCAGCCGACACCGGCGGATCCACGGCTCTCTACACTGCCCTGTATCTCAATGGAGTGCAGAATCCAGACACGGAAAAAATCTACCTCGCCGATCTGGACCCCGACAACAACAAGCAGGGTTGGACCAAGCAATCGGGAGCGGAGGTCACTCTCGTCGATCCTTGGGGTGCAGAATACATCTACCGAAACCCCCCGACCATAAACCCCGATTTCGACCTTCTTTCGAGAGGCCAGGACGGACTAACCTCCGACACCCTCTCCAATCCGAATAACAAGGACGACATCACCAACTATAACTAGTCCTGACGACTAGTGACCGGATCCAACGCGATATTCCGTTTCACGAAGCGCATTTTAACGCTGTGACTAAAAGACCAGAGCCCCCCCCCCCCCCCCCCGACTAAAATTTTAATATGTTAGATAACTCAGAATCCGAAGCCGAAAGCCCGGAAAAAGAAGCCGTTCCCAAGCCAAAGGTCAGGCGTATTTCCAACAAACGCCCCAAAAAGTCCGACGCCGACGCTCCATCCCCGAATCCGGTAGAGGAGAGAAACGAAAACTTCTCAAAAGAGATCGGACAAACTGAATCCAACACCCGACAGGATGATCCAGACCCTTCCAAATCGGATAAAAAACGCCCAAACCGACGTAGGCGTGGCAAAGGAAAATCTTCCTCTCAGGATCAGAACGAGAACTCCGCTAAGGATACTAAAGAAGATTCATCCGAGCGCCAAGAGGAGAGCTCCGAAAGGCGAGCAACCAACCAAACTCCACCCCAAAAGTCTCGCCTCAAACTCAGTCCCGAGAAGATAGCCAATAAGGCATGGAAGATTTTCCTCGCCGAGGTCAGCGAAGAAGGTGTCGCCCTGGTCGGCGACAACGACGCCCGGGAACTTTCCCGCCGCTGCTTCCGCTTGGCTGAGCTCTTCCTCGAAGAACAAGAACGCCGGGACTGATCAACCGACCGGTTGACGAACGGAAAATTCGCCCATTTGCCCCCCTTCACCCTCCACACCTTTCTCCGTAGGTATGAGGTTTGCGGTGAATACCCCACACCGGAACCGTCCTTGTGCGATACTCCGCGTTCTCAGCGCTCACAGACCTCATCAAAAAATCCACGCAATCCGCACGGAGCCGCGTTCTCCAGAACGCGAGCCTTCCCCATCCACCGTCACGAGCTTCCAATTCTCTTGGATACGACACATTTCTTCTTCTTCAACTTTCCGCACATTCGCGTGAACGAGTCCCGTTCCATAGATTCCGGCAATGGATCATCGGGTTAAATATTCAAGATCAGATTACGTTGGCCATCCGCGCAGAAATGTCACAGTCTTCGCTCAGTGAAGTCCGGTTTCCTCGAAAAGCTTGTCGCACGACTCGACCGTGTCGAGCCGGGTGAGATCCAGCATATCGTCACGCGGCTGATCCAGGAAAAAGGCTTCTTGGAGAACGTTTTTGAGGCGCTACAAGAGGGCCTCATTATCCTTGATCCGGATGGCAAGATCATGTTCGTGAACCACGCAGCCTGCCAGTTCTTCGGGCTGAATCCCTCCGACTCCCTCGGAGAGCGGCTCTCCACGAAAATACGCGGGATCGAAAACGTTTCTCTGAACGGCTCCAAACAATCAGTTTCGCGGGACATTGAGATATTCTACCCAGAGCACCGACGCCTCAACTTCTACCTATCACCGATCGATGACCCGAAGAACCATGAACTCCCGCTCGGCCATGTGATGCTGGTCCGGGATACCACCAGCACCCACGCGGAGACCCAGGAAAATATCGAGTCGGAACGCCTGAACGCGCTGACCTTGCTCGCGGCAGGGGTCGCCCATGAAATTGGCAACCCCCTCAACTCCCTCGACATCCATCTCCAGCTGATGGAACGGAAGATCCGGAAACTCGCCCCTTCCGCTCGCAAAGGGCTGAGCGAGAACATGCACACCGCCCGGCAGGAAATCCAACGCTTGGATACCATTCTCAAACAGTTCCTCCACGCCGTGCGCCCGACCACACCGCGCCGGGAATCAAAGAATCTGAACGCCATCCTCAGCCAGACCCTCTCCCTGCTAGAGCCGGAGATCGGCTCTAGAGGCATCAAAGTGAATCTCGATCTTTCAAAAGATCTGCCCAGCGCGGTGATCGATCCCGACCAGTTTCAGCAGGTTTTCTACAACCTTCTGCGCAACTCATACCAAGCGATCTCCGGCGACAATGGCGTGATCGAAATCAGTACTCGCTCCACGGACACCGATTTTCTGATCTCCATCAATGACAACGGCACAGGAATTCCACCAGAAAATATGGGCAGCCTGTTCGAGCCTTACCGGACGACAAAAACCTCCGGCACCGGCCTCGGCCTCTTGATCGTCAGACGCATTATCCGCGAGCACGGCGGTGAAATCGAAATCCATTCTCAACCGGAAGAAGGCACTAGCATCCTGATCCACCTCCCGCACACCGCTCCAAGCCCGCGCTTGCTGCCCTCACCGACCATCGAACTCTGATCAGCTATGAACTTAGAGTTCAAAATTTAGAATTTCCGAAAATGCTCCCCACACTTCTCATCGTCGACGACGAACGCCCGACACGCGAAGGCCTCCGTTCCGCCTTGGAAGAAGATTTCGATGTCTATCTTGCATCCAACAACACAGAGGCGCTTTTCATCCTCAAGAGCGAACCCATCCAGCTCCTGCTCACCGATCTCCGCCTCGGTGGAGACTCTGGCATGGATCTGATCGACGCCGCATCGAAGCTTTCTCAACCACCGGTGATCCTGATGATGACTGCCTACGGCTCGGTTGATACGGCAGTTGCGGCGATGCGCCGCGGGGCATTCCATTTTGTCACCAAACCGCTGAACCTCGACGAGGTGGAGATGCTGCTCAAGCGTGCCCTCCGCACCCGCACCCTTGAAACGGAAAACACCCAGCTCACCCAACAGGTAAAAAAAGGCGGCAGCCTCTCCCGTATCATCGGAAAGTCGCCGGAAATCAAGCAGGTGACCGATCTGATCGAGCAGGTCGCACCGACCCGTGCCACCATCCTGATCGAAGGTGAATCAGGAACCGGTAAAGAAGTTGTCGCCAACACAATCCACCACCTTTCCGGTCGGCCCGCCTCGAAACTCGTCGTGGTCAACTGCGCGGCGCTTTCCCCACAGCTCCTGGAATCCGAACTTTTCGGCCACGAGAAAGGCTCGTTCACCGGAGCCGCGCAAAAACGTATTGGTCGCTTCGAACAGGCGGACGGCGGAACCTTGTTTCTCGATGAGATCGGGGAGATCGACAAGGCCACCCAGGTCAAACTGCTCCGTGTCATTTCCGAGCGCTCCATCGAGCGGGTCGGATCGAACACCCCGATCAAGGTCGATGTGCGCCTAATCGCAGCGACCAATCGCAAACTCCGGGAAATGGTCGAACGAGGAGAATTCCGCGAGGACCTGTATTTCCGGCTCAATGTGGTTTCCATTACCATGCCGACCCTGCGAAAGAGACCCGAAGATATCGTACTGATGGCAAACGCTTTCCTCAAGGAATTCGCAGAGGAAAACCAACGGCCCATCAAACCACTCAGCGACGATGCGCTCCACAGCCTGATTTCCTACCCTTGGCCGGGAAACGTCCGCGAACTTCGCACGGCGATTGAACACGGGGTGGTTATGTCGAACGATAACACAATCGAAACAAAGCACTTACCTCCATTCCTCAGTGAACCGAAAGGCATCACTACAAATCCGCAGAAATTCGAGCAAAAGAACCTTGCCGCCCCGGCGGATTTCAACTTGCATGAACTTGAAAGCACCGCAATTCGGGGAGCTCTTGCCCAAACCACAAACAACCGGACCAAGGCCTCCGAGCTTCTCGGAATCAGCCGCCGCACCTTGCAACGAAAAATCAAGGAACTTGGGCTTTAAGTTTCCCTCTCCATAACGTATCCCCTCCAACCCACATGAGCAAAGCACAAACCCAATTCGACACAGGCATCCTCATCAGGAGGAGCTTGTTCTTTCTGGTCCTCATTATTTTGACCCTCGGCAATCTTTTCACTCTCTTCCGTGGATTGAACTCACCACAGGCAATGGATCAGGCCCAGATCGCCAGAGAAATCTCGCGCGGAAACGGAATCACCACCAAATTCATCCGCCCCAGAGCTTACCAGCAGGCAAAAGAACACCAAGGGCGCACCGTCACGTTTGCCGGCTTCAAGGACACATATCACTCTCCTCTCAATCCCTTGCTCAATGCGGCAGTCCTAAAACTCATTGGAGCTGACAACGCAGATCGGTGGAAAATGGGTGAAAACGAAATGGTCTTTCCCTTGGATCGAGTGATCGCGACCGTCTCGACCTTGTGCTTCCTTATGGCCATCGGGGTAACCTACCTGCTGGTATCACGAATATTCGATCCCAAAATCGCGGGCGTCACTGCGATCCTTATGCTGTTCTGTCAGACATTCTGGGACTATTCACTAAGCGGCCTGCCGCAAATGCTCATGTTGCTCCTATTCAGCTGTGCGATCTATTTCGTTTATCGGGCCGTCGAGGATGCCAGCGAAGGCCGGATCCCATTCACACCCGCTGTAATTGCAGGTGTGTTTTTCACCCTTCTCGCAATGACCCATTATTTGACCGTCTGGATCGCCCTGGGTTTCATCATCTTTGCGGCGGTCTCATTTAGACCGCGGGGAGTCGTCGGCGTCACCATCCTTGCCATACTGATCATTCCTTCCGTATTCATTATGCTGCGCAACTTCGGAATATCCGGCACACCTTTCGGAATCGCCTTCTTCACCCTTTACAATGGAATCGGAGGCGGAACCGAAGAATTTGTCATGCGCAGCCCTACCCCTCCGGACCTACTCAACCGTGGATTCTTCTCAACAATTCTTCGGACAATTCTGGTCCAGACCATCGATATTATCCCATTCTTGGGCGGAATCATCGTGGCGCCGCTGTTCTTCATCTCACTCCTGCATCCGTTCAAGCGGCCATCAATCGCAAATTTCCGCTGGGCAATCCTGCTGATGTTTGGTGTCTCCGCCGTCGGCTTGGCTTTCTTCGGCATCAGCACCGACCGCCTCGATCCTAACCAAACTCATCTGCTGTTTGCACCCGTCATGACCGCATACGGTCTCGCCTTCGTTTCGATCCTCTGGAGCAGACTTCCCGTCGTGGTCTCTGTGCCGATGCTGCGTAATCTCCATCACATCGTTGTCATCATCATCTGCGCGATTCCCTTGATTCTTGCGCTCCCAAATCAAGTAAGGCTCGGGTTGAACTATAAAGACAGAGGCGGCGTTCCACATTGGCCACCCTACTATGCCCCGGCTCTGAACCTAAAACTAAGCGAATGGCTTCCTGAAGAGAATATCTGCTTTTCCGACCAACCATGGGCCGTGGCCTGGTATGCAGACCGTATTTCTGTGTGGCTTCCTCCAGAACAAGCGGATTTCATTCAAATCGAAAGCGATGCCGCTGACTTGGACACCCCGGTTGCAGGGATTCTAGTATCACCCTCTTCTCACGGTGACGGTTCCATCTCGCAAGTCACTGCAAAATACAAGGACTTCTCCTCACTGGTCCTTGATGGAAGGGTCTTCCTTTCTGTCTATCCCGCCAATCTTTCCATCTACAAAGAAGACCCCAAAATCAGGGAAATTAACCGCCGCTACCCCCTCCGCTCGACGTTGGTCGGTATGGACATGGTCTATTACTCCGACCGCATCCTCAATAACACTAACGACGGGAACGAGAACTGACCCAGGACCCCGGGCCAAGCCCCGGAAATTCCACCATGCCAGCAAAAAAGAAATCCTCACGATCCGATTCACCCGAAGAACTCAGCTTCGAGGAGGCTCTCGCAAACATCGAAGCCATCGTGGAATCGATGGAAGGTGAGGAAATGCCTCTTGAAGATCTTGTCGCACGCTACGAAGCCGGCTGCGCCCTACTGAAACACTGCGATACCGTGCTAGCGTGCGCCCGTGAGAGAATCGAACTCATCACTCTTACCAATCGCGAGGAGCCTGCAAAGCCTTCGCAAAACTCTCCAGCTACAATAGATGGAGACCCCGACGACGATAATGACATCAGCCTCTTCTGAATCACCCGAACCCATTTCCCCGAAGCCGATCCTGCCAACGATCCAGTCCCCGGAGGACGTTAAGAAACTCTCCGAAAAAGAGCTTCTTAAACTTGCAGAAGAAGTTCGTAGCACCCTGATCAATTGCCTTTCTGTGACCGGCGGCCATCTGGGTCCGAATCTCGGCGTGGTGGAACTCAGCATCGCCATGCATGCGGTCTTCTCGACTCCGAAGGACAAGTTCGTATTCGATGTCTCACACCAAGGATACGTCCACAAAATGCTCACCGGCCGTGCGTCGACCATTGATACGATCCGCACCTACCAAGGTCTAAACGGCTTCCTCTTGCGAACCGAGTCTGCACACGACGCATACGGTGCCGGTCATGCCGGAACTTGCCTCTCCGCAGCCCTCGGAATGGCTGCGGCACGTGACCTGAACGGAGGTGATAACCACGTCGTCGCCGTCGCAGGCGATGCCGCTTTCACCTGTGGACCCACTCTCGAAGCCCTCAACAATATTGCGGAAACAACCAAAAGATTCATCGTCGTCCTCAATGACAATGAGTGGTCGATCGACCGCAATGTCGGCGCAATTGCCCGCTACTTCAATGCCCTCCAGACCCACTCGACCTACTCCGCAGTCCGCACCGCGGCAGCCGACTTCGTCGAACGCATCCTCGGCAAGGCGGCTCGCAAAATCGCCCACCGTGTCGAAGAAAGCGCGAAGAACCTGATCTTCCCCAATGTCCTTTTCGAAAAATTCGGCCTCCGGTATTACGGTCCCATTGACGGTCACAACCTCCCCTTGTTGATCAAGACCTTTGAGCACCTGAAGACCGTCAACGAACCCGTCGTCCTCCACATCATCACGGAGAAAGGCAGGGGCTACCAGCCAGCTCTCGATAACCCCGGAAAATTCCACGGCCTCGGTGCTTACAAGATCGAAGACGGTTCAACCGATACGGTCTCCACCCCGACATGCTCGGAAATCTTCGGTCGGACCGTGACCGATCTCGCCATCGACGATCCCCAGATCGTAGCGGTCACCGCAGCCATGCCCGGTGGAACCAAACTCGATATTTTCAAAAACGAACTTCCAGACCGCTATTTCGATGTCGGCATCGCGGAAGAGCACGCAGCCCTTTTTTCCGCCGGGCTATCCACCCAAGGAGTTCGCCCGTTTCTTGCTATCTATTCGACCTTCATGCAGCGGGCTTACGACATGATCATCCACGATATCGCCCTCCAGAATCTTCCCGTCAGGATGTGTATGGACCGCGGCGGCCTGTCCGGGGATGACGGTCCGACCCATCACGGCCTCTTCGATATTGGCTACCTAAGGCATATCCCGAACATCATCCACATGCAGCCGAAGGATGAGGCAGAGTTTGTCGCCATGCTGAAATGGATGGCCATATACGATGACGGACCGACTGCCATCCGCTATCCACGAGGTGTCATCCGGGGGACTTCTATGGAGGAAAAAGTCGTCCCCATTATTTTGGGAAAAGGCGAACTCATCCAAGATGGCAGCGATGTGGCACTCATCGGTCTCGGCACGTTCTTCGATCTTGCAGTAAAAACCAAAGATCTGCTTGAAGCCCAAGGATACTCCGTGGCACTCGTCAATCCCCGTTTCATCAAACCCATAGACACCGACCTTCTCGAGAAGGTTGCCCGAAATTCTAAGGTCGTATGCACCTTCGAAGATCATGTGTTAATGAACGGCTTTGGTGCCGCCTGCATCGAACACCTCCACGACGCCGGAATTTGCACCAAGGTCGAACGAATCGGCTGGCCCGACGAATTCATAGAACACGGAAAGCCAGATATCCTCCAGAGGCTGCATCATATCTCCCCTGAAGCGGCGCTCGACAAAATCCTTCCACACCTCAAGAATCTTTCTTGAAGCCCTTTAGACCATGGAACTCGACCTTATCAACGCCCCTTTCGATCTAAAATATATCAGACCTGGCGAACTCGAAGAGGTTCTCGAAGACCCCTTCGCCGTTCGCTTTCTACCGGATAACGACCGTGAAGACGGAGCCTCCCGGTATTTTGCTCTCGGGCGCACCGTGGCAGATAGACACCTCTTCATCGCTTTTACCACTGATGGCAAGGTGGCCCGTGTCATTACTGCCCGCGAAATGGGTGATGCCGAGCGCCGATTTTACGACCGCAACTACAACGAAACCCGCTAAACAATGAAAACCATCACATCTTGGAACGATCTTCCGGACTTCACCGACGACGCGGCGGAAAACAAATTCTGGCAAGAACATGAGCTTGATTCAAAGCTCATGGCTGGTTCAGTCCACGTGGCTGATTCACGTGAATCCACTACCATTACCTTACGCTTCGATCCCCGCATGCTCTCACGCATCAAGCGAATCGCACGTTCGCGCTTCCTCAACTATCAGTCGATGATGAAACAATGGCTCGCAGAACGGCTGGAAGATGAAATGAAGAATCCGTAAGGATTTACGAAAGTCCCTCCATTTGGGAAATCGTCTGTTCCTTCAGCACAATTCAACGTTTTTGACATGTATCTGAAACGGGTAACCAGCCTAGCTGCTTCTTCGCGATTCTGGGCGTCCGGTTTCACCTTCTGGGCCGTAGCGCTCTTCGTCCTCTCGTCATTTTCCATCACTACGCCCGAAGGCGGTCCGGAAATCCCTCATCTCGATAAGATCATTCATTTCGGATACTTCCTCGGTGGCGGAGTCGCTCTCACCACATGGATACTTCTCGTAAAGGGACGTGGCAACACAGCAGCTGTGCGCTACATCCTCCCGTTCGTGGTCTTCTTCATCATCGGTGCACTGGACGAATACCACCAGACCTTCACCCCGGGCCGCTCGGGAAATGACCCCTTCGACTGGCTCGCCGATGTCCTCGGAGCCTCAACCGGAATCGCACTCGCGAACCGCTTTCATCTCCGCTTGCTTGCTTTTTCATGAACCGAATACGGTTTCCTGAAATTAATTATTCAAACCGCCCTGCCCAAGGTCTAGGTTGGACCCGTTATGACACAACTTGACCAACTTAAGCAATACACCACCGTCGTCGCCGATACCGGCGATTTCGAGGCAATGAAGGAATTTAAGCCCCAGGACGCGACGACCAACCCGTCACTTATCCTCCAGGCTGCCGGCAAAGACGAATACCGCCCGCTCATCGATCAGGCCATCAAAGAACACAAAGGCAGTGCGCGCTCTGGGCAGGCCCTCACTGACGCAGTCCTCGATCGCATCATCATTCTTTTCGGCCTCGAAATCCTGAAAATCATCCCTGGCCGCGTTTCCACCGAAGTGGATGCCCGCCTCTCCTTCGACACCGAAGGCACCGTCACCAAGGCCAAGGAACTCATCGCCGCCTACGAAAAAGAGGGCATCTCCAAGGACCGCGTCCTGATCAAAATCGCTTCCACATGGGAAGGCATCAAAGCCGCGGAAGCCCTTGAAAAAGAAGGGATCCACTGCAATCTCACCCTCCTCTTCTCCTTCGCCCAAGCCGTCGCATGCGCAGAGGCTAAGGTCCAACTCGTATCCCCCTTCGTCGGCCGTATCCTCGATTGGCACAAGGCGAACACCGAAGGCACGCCCGACTTTGAAGGCGACAAAGACCCCGGCGTCATTTCCGTCAAAGCGATCTACAACTACTATAAGAAATTTGGCTACGAGACCGAAGTCATGGGCGCCTCCTTCCGTAACAAGGGAGAGATCATCGCCCTTGCCGGATGCGACCTCCTCACCATCGCTCCCAAGCTCCTCGCCGAACTCGCCGCCACCGAAGAAAGCTTCGAGCCACAGCTGACTCCCGAAAACGCCAAGGACGATTCCGTCACAAAGCTATCGCTCGATGAAAAATCCTTCCGACTCATGTTCAACGAAGACGCCATGGCCACCGAGAAGACCGCCCAAGGCATCCGCGGCTTCGCTGCGGACATCGTGAAACTTGAAAAACTCGTCAACGAGGTCCTTTAGTAAAGCCGACCTTCCAGTCGGCAGCGGAACCACTGTTCCCCAAAGCCCCGTCCCCTTCGAGGGTCGGGGCTTTTTTTGTTAGACCATTTAAACGGTATTAGTCGTCGCTCTCTGAGTGAAGCCAGTGCCAGATTGCCTCGTATTGCTGAGAGGCATCACCACCAAGAATATCCCCGCGCTGGGACTCATTGCCCTCGGCGTATCGCGGCATTTTGTTCCCCGGAACCACCGCCGCCGGATGATCCATCCACCGATGATAATATCCTTCTCTAAGGCGGTTGGGGACGAGTTCGAAATTGATCGCTCCAACCTCGAAAGCTGCGGTTGGCTCCTTGTCACCGATCCCATGACAGGTGGTGCAGGCAAAACCTTCCGGCCCAACTAGCAATTCGCCAATTTTAACCAGCTCAGCTTGGGTCTCAAGCTCAGACACCTCACTCGGCTCAAAACCATGCATACGGGACAAGCCCTCAGCCAAAGGCTTCGCATAAGATTTAAACGCCGGCATACGCGTGCCCAACCAAGGACGCGGACGCTTTGCAACGGTTCCTGCCAGCATCGACTCGATATAGTTCGTATAAAGCATTTCTCCGATAAAAGTCAGCTGTGGCCTCGTCTGGTCGACCCGTTCCCCGAGCCCCTCGACATGCGCGGCGAGCCCTGCGGTCGTGCCGTGCAGTGAATCTAACAAAGAGATTCCCTCATCCATCGTGTGGCAGGCAGTGCAGCTTTTGGCATTGAGCTGGCGCACCGCGAATTCCGAAGAACTGTCCTTCCTAAGAGACTCGGAGCCGTGCTTCGAAAACGCTAACAACGCACCCAGGTCCCTATTTCGCAAATTCGGAACCGGAAGATTCCCCCGCGGATCATCCTCAGAGAGACATCCCTTTTCCGCCCAATCGACCTTGAAAATCCCATCCAATGAAACGGCCTTAGAAACCCCGCCGGGCAGCCCCGGGTGGCAGGTTCCACATTGCAGGCTTTCGGAAATCTCCGCTCCACGCGCCGCGTCTCCCTTCGGAAATTCATAATCCAGTTTCGTTTGCTTGCCATCGGATTCAGAACGTAGGAAAGCCGCTAATGATTCAGCCTCCGCATCGGAAAACTGAAAATTCGGCATCGCTGTAAAAGGATGATATGCCTCAGGTTTTTTTAGAAACGCGACCAACTGACCGGGAAGATATTTGGAAGCGACGTTATTGAGCGGAACTCTATCCATTCCGTCCTCTTTCCCCTCGTCACCCGCCGGGTCGTGGCAGGCGATGCAACCGAGTTCATGAAAATATACCCCACCAGCCTTCGCGAGCCCCACATCCGGATCAATCAACGTATCACCACCTATTTTTGAGGCGCTCAAAAATGCAGCTAGATCCGCAGCTTGTTGCAGGCCTCCGGGCGTCGCCGGATCGACCATATGCGGCATGCGGGTGTTTGGTTGAAGTGCGGTTGGATCTGCGATCCATTTCCTCAACCATTCCTCCGAAACCCGGTCACCAATTCCCGCAAGCACCGGCGCGATCTCGACGACCTCCGGCATCGGACTCGTCCCGAAACCACTCTCGGGCGCGTGACATTTCGCACAATTCTGCTCGGCAAAAACCATCCGCCCATGTCGCTTCAACTCACCCATCAGCGCCGTGTCATCCAGTTCGACCTCATACACAGTTGGCGGAATCGTCTGACGCGGTATTTCATCTCCCTCCCAATATAGCCGGAAACTCCCGGAACCATCCTCGGGACTCACATATTTTACCGAGATGTCGTGCGCCCCTGGATTCAGCCGCAACCGTTTTGATTTCACCTTCCCAAGCGTTCCTTCCTCGGAAACAGCTTCCTTCCCATCTATCGTGAACGAAGCAGCACCTTGCCCCTCAAAGGAGAAATACAACCTCCGACGCTCCTTCAACCGGATGCTCCCGGTCCATTCCACCTCAAACTTTCCCGGTTTGAGAAACGGCGTCGGCGCTTGTCCGGTGGGAACCGAAAGCGCTGGAAACCGATCCACCCGCGCATCGGTCTCACCGTTTTGCCTGAATGTCGCGACCACATCTGCGTGGGCAAAACCCATCAGAACAGCACTGGCAACGATCGCTTTGAGCATATTTTCCACCGGGATTTATTACTCTCCGTAAACCGTAGCGTGAATCTCACTGTTGAGGACCTCACCATCCAAATCTTCCAAATCGTAGCCAACTTTTAGTGACATCGAAGGCTTCATCCCTTCGAGCACCAACTCAACCGTTCTTCCATCACCGGAAAGCTTGGCTGATTCCACCTCAACGTTATCTCGGTTGAGCTGATTTTTTGATTCGTTCTTAAGGGCCTTTTCCAGCGCGTCTTTGTCGGGATTGTCTACGGAAAACTCGCCAGACCCGTATTGCGGTCCCCTCACATAATCCCAACGCTGCACCGAATAGCTGGTAGTATCTTCGGCAAGTTCACCGTCGAGCTCGGTTGAAAACGTGATCCGCACACCCCGGTCGGTGTATTCGAGTTTTTCAGGGATCTGCAGTCCGACTTCCTGCTTGTAACGGATGCGTTGAAACGCGCACTGCTTCGCGGCGTTGGTCTGCCAACCACGGAAACCAAGAACGTATAGCGAGCCGTCCGGATTGAACCGAGCACGCATCGCCGATGACTGTAAGGAAATCGGCAACTTCACCACCCCACCTTGCAGTTTACTGTCCCGTGTCACCGGCAGCACCCGGTAGACGCTGGATTTTCCATAAGAAAGATGGATCATCTCCCCGGTCTTTAAACCGAACTCCGCAAAATCAGGCACCCAAACCTGCGATCCGCCGGAATTATCGACATCCATCGGAAGATAAACCAGTGGCTCGGTGTAAGCAGCTTCGGTCAACGATTGACGCGTATCCTCAGTCCCGAAAAACACCGGGGCGGCTCTGGTAGAGAAAATATTAATTTTGCAGCAGGGCTGCCAAGTCCCCTCGTTCTCGCCCGTAGTGATCTGTCCATCAGGACCAATGCCAAGCCCACCAGGAGCGCGCAGCCCCGTTGCGACGACTTCGAATTTTTTTCCGTCCGGAGAAATTTTTGCAACGATCCCGTGATGCGGTAAGATCTCGTCAAATCCACGCCCTCCTCCACGAACCGGCCCCCCTTTAGCGAAGTAAAAATTCCCTTCCTTGTCCGTTTGCAGATCGAACGCAAACTCGTGGAAATTCGTCGATACATAGACATCGCGATTGAACACTTTAAAATAATCCGTCTCACCGTCACCATTGAGATCAATAAGTTTCGTGATCTGATCACGCCCGTTTACATAGATCTCTTCGTCCACCACTTTCACGCCAAGCGTTTCAAAAAGTCCCGCTGCGATCCGCTGCCATTTGAGTTCCTTCCAGTCGCCGTTGAGTCCTTTCACCACCCACACATCACCATTCCAAGTGGACAGCGCAGCGGAGTCCTCATCGATGAAATCGAACCCGCCGAAACGAAGATTCGCGCCCCAAGGATTATCATCCGGCAGAGTGACTTGATCCGTCACGTATGGCTTTTCCTTGTCGTCGGAAATCTTGCCTGCCGTGGTAATAATATCCGGCCAGATTCCAGGCCCTCCTGAAGTCAGCTTGGTAAAATCAGGCTTCGCTGCCAGTCCGGGTTTGCCGCTTTTTGAAAATGCGAGTTGCGCCACCAAATCATCGTCACCGGCTGGGATGCGGGCCAAAAGGCGTCCATCGTTTTCCGGATCATTAGATACCTCGATCCCCTCGTCTGAAACCACCTCCAACTCACGAGCACCCATCACATCATCCGCCACCACCATGATCAGATCCTCAGCCCTCGCACCGAATTTGAAAGAACGTGTCACAGAGCCATCCTTAATGGAAAGGGCCTCCAGCACTTCCGTTCCGTTGATCGTGTATTCCAGCACGACCTCACGCCCGTGCCGATAATGCCCCGTGAACTCACCGTTCGGCATGTCGCCATGTCCTTTCACCGGGCGCTTGTCCTCGAAAGAGCCCTCCGCATCAGCCCAACCGGAGCCAGTCGCGGTCACCAGAAGCGCATCCTGGTTCGCCATCGTCATTAATTTCCCGTGCTGCCCCGTCCACGGTGTCCCGCCCCACTCGATTCCACCTTTGTAGACACTTACAAGTCGCAGGGTCTCGGTATCGTAAAGTGCGCGCCATCCCTCGCCGAGATCTATTGACAGCCCCTTGATCGCTCCGATCCGTTTGTTTCCCTGAAAGTAATCACCAAAAGTGTGCATCCAAGCCGGACCGACCTCCATTTTTTCATACCATTTCTGATCAGCCAAAAGTGGTTGGCAGAGAAACACACTTCCTAGCAGGGTGAATGACATTTTTCGCATACGACCAAACCCTCACTGCGATTCCGTGATCTGGCAATTAAATAAAAGAAATCGGCGCTTCACCTGACGCCCGATTGGCCTTTCTATTGAGGCATGATAGACATGCTCGTGCGCCTGTATGACCTTGAGGATACAACAGGTCTTTATGCGAAAATTAAAGACCAAGGGATCACCCTCCGCCGCGCACGTGCTTTCGAGAAACACACGGTCTCAAAATTTGCGCGCGATCATTTCTCCGAGAAGTGGGCCAGCGAGATCGAAGTCGCCCTCACCCGCCAACCCGCCTCCTGCTGGATCGCCACCCGCGACAAGGAAATCCTCGGCTTCTCCTGTTACGAAACCACCCAGCGCGCGTTCTTCGGGCCGACCGGTGTGATCGAAGCAGCAAGAGGAACCGGACTAGGTAAAGCGCTGCTCTTTAAAGCCCTCGGATCACTCCGCGATCTCGGCTACGCCTACGGCATCATCGGAGGAGTCGGCCCGCGCGAGTTCTACGAGAAAAATTGCGGTGCTATCGAGATCCCAGGCAGCGACCCCGGAGTCTACGCAGATATTCTTCCCTGATCGAAGCAAGTGACCGTCAGCGCGCATACCGATCTCTTTGATCGCTTCGGCCCGATGACGGTGAAGGAACTCCCTCAGAGCCTACGGCGCACAAGTTTCGTCTACCCGTTCCTCGGTGTCCATCTTTTCGCCACGATAGCAATCTATACCGAATTTCAACTGGGCACCAGATCCGGCGAGCAAGGCAAGGCCGCGATGCTGATTTGGGATCCGGATGCAGTTGGACCTTTCTGGTGGGTCGCAATGACAATCTGCGGTCTCCTCATGCCCTTGGCACGGTTTTTTGCTAATGTCTCAAGAGATCGACAAGGGAAACCATGAGATTCTTCTTCTCACCAAACTGAGCCGTTGGCAGATCGTTTTGGGGAAACTTATGATGCTATGGGGTCTGATTGTCCTGACTTTCACCTCGCTGCTTCCCTACATCATCATTCGCTATTTCATTGGCGGCATCGAATGGTTTCACGAACTAGCCAATACGGGCACGGTTATTTCCGTCGCCGCAGTCATGTCCGCAGCAACCATCGCCGCTTCAGCCTTCAAGCACCTCGGGGCGAAACTCGGTGTCTTCTGCCTTTTCATCTTTTCTGTTGGCGCCGGGGGTGGCATCAGCATGAACGGCAGCGGCATCTGGATGAACATGCAACGACCCCCAAATGGGCGATCCCATCTACGATTTTCTTCCACCTCTGCGCGTTGATCACAGTCACCTGCTAGAGCCTGCTCAGCATGATCGTTGCACGTTCGCGGCTCCGTCTCGCCACCCTGAGCTTCGAGATTAAACCCTCAGCTGCCCTCATCATCATCCTCGGCCTCGCACCCTTCATTATCGGCATGGTCGCAGCTGTTACCTGTGGGTTCAGCAGCATCGCGGGAATGCTCCTGGTAACCTACCTCGCTTGGAATTCTGATATCACTCCCAAGGCTCCCAAATGGAAAAAGCCGCCGCCGCCTAACATCCCCACTAAACCATCTTTACCATAGGAAAATCTCTAATCTCTAATCCCTACTAACCCGCGAGCGAATTCCGGGAACCGGATTTGTTTCTATTATCGCGCTTTACCCCACTTGGCAGGAAAGGCTCACGCAGCGCACGGTCCAGTTCAAAGTGGCCTTCAAAGTCCTCGGGTTTGTCCGTTTCCTGCCTTCCGAAAGCCTGCTCCTCGATAAGCCGGAACACCATATTTCCAACGTCACTGCATTGCTTGACTCCCCATTCCTCCATCAGCGTCGCTGCCATCGGTCCGAACTGATCTAGTGCGTGATCCCTGAAACCCTCCAGCAACTCACCACCGCTGACATGCCTGCTGTGTTCGGTTTTCCCATCGGAAAACCTTTTAAGCGTAAAATCCAACGCATCCTTTAGGAAAAGAAACGCCTGTCCCTCATAACGTGAATCGCGTTTTAAAATCGATGCGACAGACTCCTCAAAATGGATAGCTTGCATAAGCGAACTCTCGCAAAAGCTCATTCACCTGTCAAAGCACGAATCAATTAAGAACTCGACGGCTTCGCGACCCATCAGATTTCCATTCCAACCAGATCTTTGTCGTAGCGGGCGGACTCCATGAAACTCTCGTCCATCTCCACGGCCTTCGCGAGATGGTTGTGGGCACGTTCCTTCTCACCAAGCACCCAAAGATAACAAGCCATGTTGTAGTGGAAAACCGGCATCTCAGCCAGCGCGTCGGGACCCCGTTGCAACCACTTCTTCGCCTCTTCTGTCTCACCCGCCTCATGCAGACAAAAGGCCGCACTGAGAAAAAATTCCGGCTCGTCCACGGCCTTCTCGCACAGAATTTTCGCAGTTACCGCCGCAGGCTTCCAATCTTCTCGCGCCATCTGAGCAGCGAGAGTCAGTTCCAGCACCTTCTTATCCTTAGAGTCCTCGCCAGATAGCGCCTTAAGTTCCTCCAAAGCATCCTCCGGCATTCCGAGTTCCAACCAGCCTGACGCTGCGCGTATGATTTGCTTTGCTACCATTGCGTAATCGTTAGCAGATACCGAACCACCGCGCAACCGCCCGAATCAAAAAAACTCTTCCCTTGAAAGGTCTTTCCGAAACCTCACACAATCTTTCATGCGGAACGATTTCTACAGCTCCTTCGATACCGAACGCTCTTCTGGAAAGTCCGATGCCGGAGATTATCGCACGGCATTCCAGATCGACCGCGACCGCGTCCTCCACACGCCAACTTTCCGTCGTCTTCAAAACAAGACCCAAGTCTTCTGGTCCGGCGAATACGATTTCTACCGGACTCGCCTGACCCACTCACTCGAAGTCGCCCAGATCGGGAAATCCATTTGCGCCTGGCTACTCCGCCAGCCCGGCTCCCTGTTAACTGATACCTTCCGGATCGACACCGACCTCATCGAAGCCATCTGCCTCTCCCACGATCTCGGCCACCCCCCCTTCGGCCATGCTGGTGAACGCACACTCAACCATCTCACCCGCGACCACGGCGGCTTCGAGGGCAACGCCCAAACCCTGCGCCTGCTTACCGAACGCATCTTTTCCGCCAAACGAACCGGCATGGACCCATCCCGCGCTTTCTTAGACGGGATTTTAAAATACAAAACCCTCTGGTCGGAACTGGCGAAACCCGGAAGCCCTCCAAAAAATCATTTCATCTACGACTTCCAGCACACTCACCTCGATTGGGCGCTAGCCGGAAACGACTTCCCTGCCGAACTCACTCCCGGCAACGCCCGCGACTCCTTCAAGTCCATCGAATGCCAAATCATGGACTGGGCCGATGACACAGCTTACTCCCTAAACGACCTTTCAGACTCCGTCCGCGCCGGCTTCCTACACATCGAGAAAATCGAAACATGGGCAAAATCCAAAGACATCGACTTCTCGGAGAAAACCCCAATCGGCGATCTGATTCACGCAATCCGAAACCACCGGGTCGACCCCTTCGTCGGCAAACGCATCGGCCGCTATATCCAAGCCGCGCGTATTGAAGAAGACGCCAATTTCCTCTCCGCCACCTCGAACCGCTACCGCTATCGCCTCGCCATCGACCCCGCCATTCGCGAGGAATCCGAACTTTTTAAGAAACTCGCCTTCGAGGTCGTATTCCTCTCCCCCCAGCTCAAACAACTCGAGCACAAGGGCTCGCGCATGCTCCGCCAGCTTTGGGAAATTCTAGAAATCCGCTACGTCCGCGGCGAATCCATCGACGGCCAGGATTTTCAACTCCTACCCAGCGATACCGTCACCGAAATCGAAGCCGCGCCAGACCAAGACTTACGCGCCAGACTCATTTGTGACTACCTCGCCGGAATGACCGACGGCTACGCCGCGAGAACCTACAAACGCCTGTTCTCACCAGATTTCGGGTCGATCAATGACCTGTAGGAAAACCTCAGAAACTTGATTTCTTCTAGACTGTGAAGAAAGAGTAGCCTCACTAGGGCTCGAACCTAGAATGACGGAATCAAAATCCGTAGTGTTACCATTACACCATGAGGCTGTCCTTCGGAACTTCTGCCCCGGGCGCGAAAAGCTACATGAGGCTACCACCAGTTGGCAACCCGGAAATTACTGCGCTCGGCGAAAAAAAATCACTCATGTGCCGGATGTGTCACACAGCACCCAAAACTTTTGTGACAACTCCGTCACAAAATTTAAATCCCAGATTTATCCCCAATGACAGAAGTGTTCGGCATGCTCGCTGCTTGCCAAATTGCAGTGATCGAATGTGACGAAATTGTCACTTGTACTGTTAGACGCTTTCTGATTTTCTTCTTGTGTGGGTCGCGCCAAAGAAACAATCGACGAGAAAAAACTCCGCAGTTGGAAACTGCTGGATGATTTCCGCCAGCGGCTCGCCAAGGTGCGCGACACCATGCCGCCACCGCCCGACAAACGCCCCGGCGGCCCCGAGCGACTCTTGCTTGAGGAGAACTACTTTTCCCTCATCCTCTTCGGCCTGTTCAATCCCATCATCAAAACCATGCGCGGCCTTTGCGCCGCGAGCCATCTCAAGCGAGTCCAGGACGAGGTTTGCGCCCGCCCGGTGAGCTTGGGCAGCTTTTCGGAAGCGCAAGCCGTCTTCGATCCTGAACTGCTCCGGCAGGTATTTCTTGATCTATCAGGTGAAATTTCCACCTCGTGGGGCGACGATCGGCTCGCCCATCTCGCCGACAGGCTCAAGCTCGTTGACGGCTCGCTCTTGCCCGCCCTGCCGCGCATGCATTGGGCGCTCTGGCAGAGCGACAGCAACCGCGCCGCCAAGCTGCATTTGAAATTCACCGTGTTGCGCCAAGCTCCCGATGACGCCAAAGTGACCCATGGAAACTCCTGCGAACGCAAGGCTCTGCTCGATCTCGTCAAGGAAGGCGAAGTTATCGTCGGCGACCGTTATTACGGCCTCGAATACTCCTATTTCAGCGAGTTGCAAAAAAGGGGAGCCTCATACGTCATACGCATCCGCAACAACCCGCGTATGGAAATCGTCGAGGAAATGCCGCTCACCGAAGCGGACTTGGCCGCTGGCGTCACCTGGCAAGGCCGGGTGAAATTGGGCGAAAAATGGCAGGGCGAGCCGATCCGCGTGGTCAAGGTCGAGGTGGACGGCAAGACCTTGCTGCTGGCGACCGATCTGGAAATGGAGGCCGAACTCATCGCTCTGATCTACCGCTACCGCTGGCAGGTCGAGCTGTTTTTCAAATGGCTTAAGAGTATCCTCGGCTGCCGTCACTTGATGGCCGAATCGCCCGACGGCGTGGCCATCCAGATCTACAGCGCGCTCATCGCCGCGCTGATGTTGCAACTCCTCACCGGCAAACGTCCCGGCAAACGGGCAATGGAACTCATCCAACTCTACCTGATGGGCTACGCGGAACTCGACGAAGTCATCACGCTGTTAGCTCCGAAAAAAACAAAAGCCTAATCCACTGAAGGGCGAGCGCCACCAAGGCGCCTGCCGGGGCTTGCCGTGTCCGAATACCAAGCCTGCAACGAAACCCGTCCGGGAAAGTCCCGCCAAGCGGCGGCACCTGTAAAAAATCAGGGAAATTTCACGGCTGAATACGGTGAAAGCACCAAGCATGCCGAACAGTTCTGCCCCAATGAACAGATTCCGCCTTGTGTCGAAACTGACACCCAACGAAAATGAATCACAAAACTATCATCCTATCCGCGATCGCACTCGGCTTCCTTCCGCAAGTCGCGCTTGGCGGCCCCAATGTATCAATCCCCGAACCCGCCGCCGCGTCGAACTCCGGCGATTGGTGCGAATGGCTCCAAAGCAAACCCACCACCATCTACAAGAACAAAGACAATCCGTTCCTACAGTCACTCTGGATCGGTGGCCGCTTCCAGTATCAAGCGAGCTACCTCGATGGAGAAGATGTAAATGACCGCGACTTCAACGACACCTACGACGAATACCGCCGCGTCCGAATCGAATCAAAAACCGAACTCCTTCAGTATTTCACCCTCAAAGTCGGGATCAATGTCGTCAGCGATGGCAGGCGCTCCGGAAACGATCTCGACTGGGGCTACGACACCTTCGATGAAGCTCACCTCTCGTTCGATATCAAAAAAGCATTTGGTGCCGGACCCCTCGACGAACTCAATATTGCCTACGGTCGACATAAGTTCAATATGACCGAAGAAGTCCACATGTCTTCAAGGGATATTTACACCGTCGAGCGCTCCGCGATCGCCAACAAACTTTACGGTTCGAACAACCGCGCAACAGGACTCATACTAAATGGTGCGCTCGGCCCGTGGTCCGCGACCCTCGGACTCTTCAGCGGAGAAGAAAATTCCGATTTCATCGGAGGATGGAATGACGGCCAGGCCTATTATCTATCCGTCGGCTATCAACACAGCGAAGAGCTTCGGTTCGTGTTCGACTTCGTTCAAAACGACCAATCGGGTGTTGACGACTTCCTGGGGTATGAATCGGCAACCGCTTTGAACGCGATCTATGCCGACGGAAGGTTTGGAACCTTGGCCACCCTCGCCCTCGGAGAAAACAACGAAGCTGGCGCACGCGGCGGATCCTTCCTCGGACTTGTCGTCATGCCATGGTATTGGATCATGGAAAATCGCCTCCAGGCCGTATTCCAATACCAATACTCTGGCTCCAGCGAGGCCGAGGGAATCCGCACCAACAGCCGCTACGTCCGTTCCCAACATAGCCCGGGTGTCAACGTCAACGGTGGCCGTGGAGATGAACTCCATACCTTCTATGCAGGACTCAACTACCACATCTGCGGAGATAACGCCAAGATCATGACAGGAATCGAATACGCCACCCTCGACACCCCGATCGGAGATATCGATGCGCTCACCTACTCAATGGCATTCCGGATGCATTTCTAGATCTAGTTCTCTAGTCGATGGCCCGCAATAGTTTCGCCAGCCATCGATTCAACTCAATTAGCAAACGTCTCGCGGTTTCTAAAACCTCGGGGCGTTTTCATATCTGCAAATCTGCAACCATCTTGTGGAACGCAGCAGATACCTTGTTTTCCTTCGGATCAAGAAGCGCGACAGGATTCCCCGAATCCCCGCCTTTGCCGGTCGGGATATCAATAGGGATCTGCGCAAGCAAAGGAACATTCATATCCTCCGCCTCACGGACTCCGCCCCCTTCTCCGAAAAGATAGTAACGCTTGCCGTCATCCGCCTCGAACCACGACATATTCTCGATCACACCTAGCACCGGAACGTTTACTTTCGCAAACATCGCCACCGCTTTCCGCGCGTCAATCAGCGCAACTTCTTGCGGAGTCGTCACGATCACCGCACCATCCACTGCAACCGTCTGCACAATCGTCAACTGGATGTCACCAGTCCCGGGAGGAAGATCGAGAACCAGGACATCAAGCTCACCCCACGCGACCTGGCGGAGAAACTGCTGCGTATAGCGGGTCGCCATCGGACCACGCACGATCACCGGTGACTTATCCTCAAGCAGAAAACCCATCGACATCAGTTTCAGCCCGTGAGCCTCGACCGGGATAATCTCGTCTTGCTCGTTCACATTCGGGCGCTCGGATGTGCCGAACATCTGCGCGACCGAAGGACCATACAGATCACAATCGCAAAGACCTACCTTCAGCCCACGTTTGGAAAGTGCGACCGCGAGGTTCGCGGAAACCGTTGACTTCCCCACCCCTCCTTTTCCAGACGCAACCACGATAATCCGTTTCACACCCGGGATCGAGCTCTTGCCCACCGATCCAGAGGCAGCTTCGGGAGCGTCCTTCACATCGATGTCCACCTTCACTGTCCCTATCCCCTCAAGCCCACCTAGCACCTCGTGCACGTCTTTGAAAACTTGCTCGGGAATTTTCGCATCCTTGGTGGCGACCTCGATCTTCACGTGCACATCAGCACCCTCGGTTTCCACGGATTTCACCAGCCCGAAGGAGACAATATCCCGAGAAAACCCCGGATACTTCACCTGTTTCAATACTTCTTTGATCTGTTCGACGTCTATCATGGTCCGCCCCCACTGTTCCCGTTTTCCCAGCCAACGCAACCCCCAACGCGAATCAATCCATAGTCAGGGTTTTGACCTCTTTCGTGTTTGACCAACAGCCCCTACTACCCGTCAGGAAAAGCACTTCCTGCCCTGCCGCGGCGGAGACCCGCAGCTCCAGAACCATGAGCCAATCGGGAAAGTGGGGGCTAACTCCAGTCGATCCCCAACTCTTCTCAATTACACTCTCGAAACAATCTTTCCATAACTTCCATGTTTGCATATGGGTGCGGTTAAACCACCGTGTAAACCTCGATATCAAGATACAGCCCTTGTCCACTAAACTGCACTCATTCTCTCATCAGATAAATGGATGTGGCTTGGCCACGACTTAGTGCATCGCCCTTCAACCGCTTCGCTTTCCGAGTTTTCTGTCGGTCAAACCGCTCTCGATACCGCGCCGCTACACCCTTCACGTAGTCTTCACTTCCAATGGCTATCCCGTGGCTGAAGCTCCTCATCCGTTTGCGTATCAGCAGGATTGGTAAGATTGGTAGAATGGGTGAGGCCACTTCATGGTCCATCACTTTTTCCACCTGCTCTTTACTGAAACCCCTCCGCTTTGTCGTTCCAGCTCTGCTCCCTGTGACTCCTCGGCGGCTCGTCACTTGGCCTTCCTGTGGCTCTGCTTCCGGTGCGTAGCCTTCGGCATATAGCCATTTCCGGTAATACGGATGCGCCCTACCATTCCAACAATCCTGCGCCACTCCCAACACTTTGCACAACCCGCGCTGCGCTCGCTTGCTACCACCGGTTGCTTCGCCGTAACCGCTCCATTCATACATCGCAGGATCATCCACGATCCCCGCCCGCACTGGATTCAGGTCGATGTATCCGGCCATGGCCTGCAACGCCTGACCACTCTCCACCATCACGCTTTTAAAGCGATCCATCCACAAAGTTCCCCTGCGTCCATTCTGCTTGTTATACCAGCGGCTGAAGCGCTCTTTGAGCTCTTTGACAAATAGACTCAGATCGCAGAACCGAC
>Ga0209390_10000440_pt1 | contig 81323 bp, 65 predicted proteins | sample BON01_FD_187212 | JGI IMG/M metagenome (GOLD analysis project Ga0209390, IMG submission 187212) | Freshwater microbial communities from Lake Bonney liftoff mats and glacier meltwater in Antarctica - BON-01 (SPAdes) (version 2) | ecosystem: Environmental > Aquatic > Freshwater > Ice > Glacier... | reverse complement strand
TCACCGGGGGAAGAAAATCCACCGGATTGAAGAAGAGCTTTTTAATGGAAAGTTGAAGAAAACCCTCCGAAGAACAGGTGAGTTTCAAACCGCTCGAAGAAGAGGAGTTTCATCCCGCCCCTGACAGAGGCAACCGGTGCAAGATCGATAACGAGAGCTGCACCAAGAGATCCTACGGTAAATTGAAACGCACCGACCTGCTGACCAATCGCGGAGATTTTACGCTCTTCAATAGTGTCGTCCCGATTGTTGTCGGCTGCAATTTCGACGCCGTCCGATGGGCGATACACGCGAAGTTCTGGATCTATCATTGAGTACGGCATGCCGAAATCGAAGAGACTGGGCCCCGAGGCGCGAATCGCTATTTTCTACGGGACGGTGCCCTCTGTCTGTCACAACACCCGCCACTAAACTGCCGGAGATTTTCGGGATGATACCGCGAGTCGATCGGTTGGTGCGTTGAGTCGGGCTCGGCGCGATCGCTTCACCAGAAATTAACACATCATCGAACAGTGCTCGATCGTCGAAGCAGCCGAACCCCACGCTCCCCGTCGCATAGGAACTGTCGTCCGCAGTCATTAGCGGGGTGCCCATGTCATCGACGAATACTCGTATCGAACCATCAGCATCGTGTTCGACTCTCACGCCGTGCCAACCATTCGTTACTCGTGCTTCGGGTTGTTGCTGTTGATCGATCACACTCCGCATGGTGCCGTCGGCCTTCATGATAATGTTGTGAAATTCATCATCAGAATCCGATGAGATGTGGGTGTAGTAGAAGTGAGTGGTATCTGCGTAGCCAAAGATTAACACAACGTCGCGTTGCACGGTTGACGCGGGCTCAAGAGTCTTGGCTCTGAGGTTGAATGAGTAGTTCGTCCAATTGAAATGCGGCAGTAAGAGGTAACCGGTCGGGCGCCGAACGCCGCCGGGTTGCTCACCTGCCTGAGTGAGCGCGGCGACTTTGTTATGGCCGTCTAAAATCGCCGCCCAATTCCCGCTGGGAGATTTTTGCCAAGGCCCCAAGCCATCAGAGAAATCGGTCCGAAATTCGATTGCGGTGCTCATGGAACAGATTGCGACGAATAAAGAAAAGGTAGAGAAGCGAGAGTGAGATATTTGAAATCCGGATGGGGCGGATGTTGAGCCCGCATATTTCACGAAGAAGAAGTTTAATTGGACCAGTGCGCAATTTAACGAATTGTTATAAAACAAGATAAGAACAAATAGCCCGCCGATCCGCGGCAACCAGACTTTCATCAATCGGAGCCGGGATTTCAAGCCCTCGGTTCGTGTCAAGTCATCGCGACCTTTGATGGGGCATGCTGAGTACCGATGGGGGATTGTTGCCGTTGCGCGATTTGGACCGTTCGATGGGGCTGACGCGCAAACTAGCCGGATGCTTTGGGGACGAGTGCGACATGTGGACGAGTGCGATGCGATCACTCGGTGCAGACCATGGTGGCGTAGCGGGTGTTCGGAATCGCACTCGGTGATGAGGATCTCAATGATCATCAGAGGTTGCGCAACGATCCGCGACTATTGGCCGCTGCGGCCAAGGAGCATGGGGAGGTGTTCGCCTCGGTCTCCACGTTGAACCGGTTGGAATTGTCCGGTCACCGGAGTGGTCGCTACCGCAAGGTGAGGGTCGATGCACCGGAGGTCAGGGAACTGTTGCTCAAGACCGGCGTGTAAAGTCTGCGCCGTGGGCAATGCTCGCTTGGTCGCCGAGTTTAGCACCGGCTGGCGCGCGGGCGATCAACGCGGGCGAGGCTACCAGGGCGGTGGGACGGCCCGCAAGTATCATGGTTTGGACTACAAAACCTTGACCACCTGAAGCAGCGCGCGGCGAGCGATCGGTAAGGCCGAGTGGTTGCGCGACAAGGTCAAGCCACGCTTCATCGTCGCTAGTCTGAAGCGCAATGGTGAGGAACTCTTCGCGCGGGTTTACTGCGCCCGCGGGGAGATGGAAACCCGGATCAAGGAGCACGCGCAGGATCTGCTTGCCGATCGGCTGTCCTCCTCGGGCTTGGCCGCCAATCAACTGCGGTTGTGGCTCTCGGCCTTTGCCTATCAGCTGGTGGAACGTCCACGCGCGTAGGCGTTGAAGGGCTCCGCGTTGGCCCAAGCCACGGTGGGCACGATCCGACTCAAACTGTGCAAACTGGCTGCGCGCGTTGAGGTATCTTTTCTAGGGATACGGATGCGATTCAGCGAATCGAACCCGAGCTGGGCGCTCTTTGCCCATGTCCGGCGAAAGTTACGAACCCTGCCTGGCTGAATCCGGCTTCTGCTCCAACACCACGGTGACGCTAGCGACCGATCCCGGGCGAAGCGATGCCTGCATAATCTTAAAAAGGCGCCAAAATATCCCTAAATTAACGAAACCGGGGCTGATCGAAATGGGCCAACACCGTCGCGGTAAATCTGAGGCTGTTTTGGGGCCAAAATGGAACCTCTTTTCAACTTCTTCGCCCCTTCAATAAACTTGGTGAAATATGCGGGCTAAAAGTTGTAGAACTCTTTGCCGTAGGTTTCTTCGAGATGTTTGAAGTGAGATTCGTCGCCGTTGCGGCGGTAGGGAATGGGCGCGGGGAATGGTCCTTTCGAAGCGTGAAACGCATTCATTGCGGCGAGCATGGCGGTGACTTTTTTGGGGTGCTGGGCCGCGAGGTTTTTGAGTTCGGCTGGATCGTCGCGGAGGTTGATGAGGAGGAGAGGGTGCGGGGGGACTCCTTTTTTCCAGCGCTCACCATTGAAGCCGTCGTAGGCGAGTTTAATTTTCCAATCTCCTTGCCGAAACCCCTCGAGCTTGTTGGTCGAATCGTAGAAGAGAAATTTGTTACCGTGGCGGGTGCCCGTGCCCTGGAAGAGCGGCATCAGTGATTCACCGTCAAAGTCGCGGTCGGAAGGGAGAACGGCGCCGCTGATTTCCGCAGCGGTGGACATCCAGTCCATCATGGTGGCAACGCCCTCGTGAGTTTGTCCGGCCGCGATCACGGATGGCCACATGGCGAGGGTGGGGACGCGTTGACCGCCTTCGAAGGTGAACATCTTGCCTTCGCGGAGGCCGCCGGGGGAGCCACCGTGGTCACGCATGACGTGCCAAGGGCCGTTGTCGCTGCTGAAGACCACGAGGGTGTTTTCGAGCAGGTCTTTTGCTGCGAGGGTGCGAAGAATTTCGCCCACGCTCCAGTCGAGTTCTTGGATGACATCGCCGTAGAGACCACTCTCCGAGCTTCCCTCAAATTCAGGCGAAACGTAGAGGGGGACGTGAGGCATGGAGTGGGCGACGTAGAGGAAGAATGGTTTATCGGCGTGGCGCTCAATGAAGTCGGTGGATTTCTCGGTGTAGGTGCGGGTGGTGAAGTGTTGGTCGACATCGAAGTCCACGACATCGTTGCCTTCGATGTAGACGGTGCTCATCATGTCGTTGCTGTAGGGGATGCCAAAATACTCATCGAAACCGCGCTGGAGCGGAAGGTATTTATGGTGATGACCGAGGTGCCATTTGCCGACGATACCGGTGGCGTATCCGCGGGTTTTGAGTAGGTCGGCCATGGTGATTTCTTCGGTCGGCATGCCGGTGAAAGACTCGGGAAAGAAGACGTTGACGATGCCCATGCGTTGGGGGATGCGGCCGGTGAGCAGGCCAGCGCGGGAGGGCGAGCAGACGGAAGATGCGGAGTAGAAGTCGGTGAACTTGATCCCCTCCGAAGCGAGGCGATCGATGTGGGGCGTTTTGATGTGAGTCGCGCCGAAACTACTGAGGTCACCGTAACCGAGATCATCGGCATAGATGATGATGATGTTGGGCGGGGTGGTTGCTGGTGCCGCGATGGAGGCGGTCGAAAGCAGGAGGCATCCGAGTAAGGTGAGCAGGGCGGCGAAAGCGGTGCGGAGTCGCATCAGCGCACAAAAGGCCAAACCGGCGGGGGCGTCTATGGAATTTATCGGCGCGCGACCGGATTGACGTTCGCTCAAAATGTCTCAAAGTGGAGAAGGTTCGTTCGTTATTTCCCCGCTTTTGCATTACCCCTCTATGAAGACTTCCCGCTTTTTTTCACTTATTTTTGGTTTTGTGCTCCTCGCTGGTTTTTCCGTCGCGGCGATTAGTCCCAAGGGATTGCCGGATGGGTTCACGACGTTGGAAATAGGCGATGCGGCACCGGACTTCACGCTACCGGGCACGGATGGGAAGACCTATAGTTTGGATGACTTTGGCGGCACCAAAGTTTTGATGGTTTACTTCACGGGAACGCATTGTCCGGTGTCGCACGGCGCGATGGGGCGGATGTTGAAACTGGTTGATGATTTTAAGGGCAAGAGTTTCTCGTTCGTGGCGATAAATCCGAATCATTCGTCGGGACTGCGGCCGGATGAATTTGGGCATACCGACTACGATGAGACCTTTGCGGATTCCAAACGTTATGCGGACGACTACGGTTGGACGTTCCCGTTTCTGTACGACGGAGATACGCAAACGGTGGCGCGTTCGTATGGCTGTTTGGCGACGCCCCATGTGCTGATTTTCGACGGCGAGCGCAAGTTGCGTTACAATGGTCGGCTCGATGATTCGCGATTCGCGGATGAATCGACGGTCAAGCATCCCGACGCGCGGAACGCGGTGGAGGCTTTGTTGGCCGGCAAGCCCGTGCCGGTGGAAACCACGCGACCTCATGGTTGTTCGACCAAGTGGATCGAACGCGGACTGCATGTGGCGGAAGAGGAACAGCACTGGCAGGCGATTGAGGCGACCGTAGAGAAGATCGATGCGGCGGGCGTCGCGGCGCTTCGCCGTAATGGCACGGAAAAGCTGCGGTTGATCAATGTATGGGCGACGTGGTGTGGCCCGTGTGTCGAAGAGTTCCCTGACCTCACGGCTATTGCCCGGAAATTTAGTCGGCGCGAGTTTGAGCTCATCACGATCAGTCTCGATGAACCGCAGCAGATAAGTCAGGTGCAGCGTTTCCTGAGCAAAAATCGGGCGGTGATGAGTGATAAGTTACGCGAATCGGTGGAGAAGGAAGGCCGTTCGACGAACAATTATCTCTACACTGGTGCGAGTGTAGACGAGCTAGCGAAAGTGTTGGATGAGGATTGGCCGGGCCCGATTCCCTACTCAATCCTCGTTGATCAGAACGGGAAAGTGCTCTACAAGACACTCGGTAAGATCGATCCCGAAGTGGTGCGTCATGAAATTCTTGATACGCTGACGCGGCATTACCCCGCTTCGGCTAATTAGAGCCTGTACGGAAAACGCAACTAGCTATTAATCAGCGAATTAAGTAAGTAAGGAAGGGCCAAAAATGGCCATTTTGGCCAAATTCAGGGAAATTGGCCCTTTATAAATTCACTTGGCAAAATCCCCTTCCTTCCAATGACCCAATTTTAGCAAATACGCAGCCGAATGTCGATCAATGCAGTTTTGATGAATTTGGAGTGTATCTCTCGTTAAGCCAGCTTGTTAGAAGGTGATTTTTCCAATTCTAAACCCGAACCGCAGATTAGGCGAAGTGCTGATGCCCCAAAATCTTGCGCCAGAATGACGCTCGATCCAAAATCCCAGACTTTGGGACAGGTTCTAATTAGGACGAACCGTGCCTCACGGGCGGCCGCTCAAGGTGCGGTGCAAGCAGTCGAGCGGGAAAAGTTCGATTCAAGGTTGGGGCGAGCCCGATCGGACCTAAAATTGTTTTCGCCAGAGATCGCTCCGATTTCGCGCCATTCTAGGCTAGCAGCCTGTCGGACTTAGAAACGAATCTCAATAAGACGGCCTCGAAGGTGCCTCAGTCTCAATCCAATCACTTCGCGGCGAACTTTGAAGTCATCCTTGAGCCTATAGATCGCTTCGAGGGGTTAAGTCCGACAGGCTGCTAGGTCGTCCTTTACCGAGGGAACGAACTCTGAGAAAGCGACTGGGATGGCCGTAAGGAACCTTAGCGGTCTTCCCTTGGACGGAGGACGGCCCCGCGGTCTATTCCGACCTTTACAGGCCCGTAGCGAGGCAATTTACGGAGTTCGTCACCGGCCTCTAAATGACCCTAGGCCGGCAAGGCCCATTCTGAGAACTTTGCCTTGGGCGGCGATTCGAGCACGGGGAGCGGGCGAGCAGACGTGTCATCGGCGGTGAAATTTTGAAAATCGATATATTTGGCGGATATTTGATCCAATCGAAGGGTTTCGCAGAAGATGTGGCCGTGAATTCCGAGATCCCCGTTGACCCAGTGATCGGCGAAAATAGGAAGAATGTTGGCGGTGATACGGGGACTGATCGCGCCGAAAAGGCCGAGCCTGGGAAAAAGGGCGTAATTTTGCCTAAGGTCGAGTTAGGTCGGGGGAGGTGAATTTGCTAAAGTCCACGTTGATAGCGGCCTATGGGGTAATTGTGAATAGAAATTGAGCCGTGGAAACGGTGATTTTCAGCCAAATAAGTTGGGGTATTTCCAGAGAGGCCTTGACAGTGAGCGGCTGGTCCGGCACTTCAGCTGACCCTTTTAACACCTTACAACGATGCAACCAACTTTCCGACCACACCGCAAAAAGCGCTTCCGCAAGATTGGCTTTCGCGCCCGCATGGCTACACGTGGTGGCCGCGCCGTCATCAACGCTCGCCGCCGTAAAGGCCGTAAGCGCTTGTCCGTCGCCTAACAAGACGTCTTTCCGGCGTCTAAATTAACTGCCGGCACATCATGCGTTTCCGAGCCGAATCGCATCTGCGACGGCCGGCAGACTTCGCCCGAGTGCGATCCCATGGCCGCCGCTATCATTGCGGCGGTTTTGTTTTGGGGGTGGTTAAGCGCCCTGACGCGGTCGAAGGAGCTCGCCCGATCACCTCGGGATCGCGGGTTGGATTTGTGGCTTCTCGAGCCGCGGTGGGTAACGCGGTCTCCCGAAATCGGGCCAAAAGACGCCTCCGCGAAGTGTTTCGAGATCATCAAAATCTCATCCCGGATGGCTATGATCTGATAATGACCGGTCGGAGATCACTCAATCGGCTTGAGTATGCCCAGATCGAACGAGACTTTCTGAGGATCTGCGCGCAATTGTTTCCTGTTCCCGTCTAATGTCCCAATTCACTCAATCCTCGTTTCTGCCTACTTTGGTCGCATTGCCGGCGCGGGTGTTGATGGGACTGGTGCGATTGTATCAGCTGACGCTCTCTCCGGTGTTGCCGGTGGTCTTTGGCCCGAACTGCGGCTGCCGATTCCATCCGAGCTGTTCGCACTATGCGATGGGAGCGATCCGCACGCACGGAGCGATCCGGGGGACGGGTTATGCCCTATGGCGATTGCTCAAGTGCACGCCGCTACACTCTGGTGGACTCGATCCGGTGCCGCCTACTCGATCCAAGCCGCGCTGTGAGCGGGTGGACGCCTCTCCTCTTTCTGCGCGATAGTCGCGCTCTGATTATACGATTTCCCTCCTTTCTGCATGGACAAAAAGAATACAGTCATCGGCGTCCTGCTGCTCATTGCAGCGTTTGCCTTCCTCTTTACCAGCAATCGCTCAGCGCCACCTTCTCAGGTCGCCCCGGGGACTGCACCTAACCGGGCACCGCAGACGCAGGCGCCGCTGGCCACGGCCCCTAATCAAGCCCCCGGCACCACGACTATGGTGCCGGCCTATTCCCCGCCGCCGACCGAGTTTGCCGCCTTGGCGACCAGAAATGCCAACGCGGTGGTGAGTGAGTTGTCCAATGATCACGTGATCGTGAGTTTCACCAATTACGGTGGAGCCATCGCCAATGTGTCATTTCGCAAATACCCGTTGACCATCGACTCGGAGAGTCCGTTTGTCTTCAATCTGCCGCGGGTAGAGCCCATTTTGGCGATCACCGACGTGCCGGGATTGGGTGCCGATGTGCCCTACAAGTTGGTCAGTGCGACCAATCAGGAAGTGGTTTACGAAACGGTCTTGGAAGGCCGTCTCAAGGTCACTCGCCGCTACTCCCTCGGTTACGATAGCGAAGGTTCGGACCCTTATTTGATCCGTCACGATACGACGATGACGGACCTGACGGGCACGGGGGCGGCGCAGACGATGGCTGCATTGAGCCTCGGCACGTCGTCGTTGGTCTCGCCCAACGATTATGGCCAGTTCCTCAATGTCATGGCCTTTGATGGTGAGGACGCGACTTACACCAAGCCGGGTGAACTCGAGGGAGGGGGATTCCTGTCAATGGTGGGAGTTAATGATGGGGCGCCCAAAGCTTCTATCACGAAAAGCAGTAACGTCGTGTGGGCGGCGGTGAAAAATCAGTTTTTTGCGAGCGTTTACACCGGCGACACGGCTGGACTCAGCACGACGACTCGTCGAGTCGAGCTGCCGCCATTTCCGGGCACCACTCGCGCCAACAAAGGGCTGACCGGAGTTGTCAGCTACCCGGTGCCAGCCGTGAGCGGCGCGGGCTCTGCAGAACTGGGTGGAAGTCTCTACGTCGGACCGAAGGAATACGACCGCCTGCGCAAATTTGAGCAGAAGCAGTCGGAAGTGATGCAGTTTGCGCCTTACTTTTTCAGTAAAATCTTCCTCTCCGGTATCGTCGCGCCGGTGCTGAATCTCACCATGGTGAAGCTCGAAGGTTACGTGGGTAACTGGGGTGTGGCTATCGTGCTCATGACCTTATTGCTGAAGATCGTGACACTGCCCTTCACGCTGGCCGCATCTCGCTCGGCGAAGCGCATGGGTAAACTTCAGCCGCTGATGAAAGAGGTGCGAGAGAAGTTTAAGGATCAGCCGCAGAAGCTGAACGAAGCGACGCTCAAGATATTTAAGGAAAACAAGGTCAACCCGATGGGCGGTTGTCTGCCGATTCTCATTACCATGCCGCTCTTCGTGGCCTTCTTTGCGATGTTGCAAGGCACGGCGGAACTGCGGTTTCAGCCGTTCCTGTGGTCGGGTGACCTTTCTGCTCCCGACACGATTGCCCGCCTCTTCGGCCTGCCGATTAACATCATGCCGCTGCTGATGGGTGCGACCATGATTTACCAGATGAAGCTGACGCCCACGCCGACCACGGACAATGCGCAGATGAAGATGATGAAGTTCATGCCGATCGTCTTCACCTTGATCTGTTATAATTTCGCGGCGGCGCTCGCCCTCTATTCGACGGTGAATGGAGTGTTCACGATTATCCAGCAGCTGATCGTCAACAAGACGACGAAAGATACCGGAGCTATCATTGATCCCACGGCCAGTAAGCCCAAGTCTGGCGGCGATTGGAATCCCAAGAAGAAAATTAAGAGCAAAAAAAAATAAGGTGATCGGCGGGTTTTACCCATTCGCTCTCCCCTCAACCCCTAATATAATTACTCGCCATGTCAGGACACAGCAAATGGTCGACCATCAAGCGCGCCAAAGGCGCCAATGATGCCAAACGCGGCAAGATCTTCAGCCGTCTCTCCCGCGATATCACGCTCTCCGCCAAGTCAGGCGGAGGCGATCCGGATATGAACCCGCGCTTGCGCACGGTCATGTTGAAGGCGCGCGCCGAGAACATGCCGATTGATAACGTGGAACGCGCGATCAAGAAGGGCACGGGCGAACTTCCCGGCGTCTCGTATGAAGACAACACGTATGAGGGTTACGGCCCGGGAGGGGTGGCATTTGTGATTAAGTGCACCACGGACAACAAGACGCGCACCTCGCAGGACGTGCGCTCGATGTTATCGAAGCACGGGGGGAATCTTGCGCAGTCCGGAGCGGTGGCCTTTCAGTTTTTACACCTCGGGCAGTTTCTGATTGCGAAGGAGAGCACGAAGGAAGACCGGTTGATGGAAATCGCGCTGGATGCGGGTGCCGAAGACGTGATCACTAGTGATGATGGTTATGAAGTGCGTTGTGAGATTTCGGAATTTGATACGGTCAGTCACGCCCTGGAGAAGGCGAACATTCCGACGGTCAGTTCAGAGATCGCCTACATCCCAACGGTGATGTTGCCGGTGAATGACGTCGGCTTGGCGCGATCAATTCGTAAACTGGCGGACGTGTTGGACGACAACGATGACGTGCAGAGTATTTTCTCGAATGAAGAATTTTCGGAGGAAGTCCTTGCGGAATTAGACGCCGAGTAACCGGGCAAGCTACCCGGGCTGTTTGGGGTGACTCCAAACAAGCCAATGCGAATTCTCGTTATTTCCGATACCCACAACGTCCTGCCGGCCGGTCTGGTGGAACGTTGGGCTCAGGCCGATGAGATCTGGCATCTTGGTGATGTGTGTGATCCGCGCACGCTGGTGGAGATCGAGTTATTGAAAAAACCGATGACGGTGGTGGCAGGTAACTGTGATGCGTGGCCGAGTTGGCCGCTTAATCGGCATCTTGAGCGGGGGGGATTCAAATTTCACCTCGAGCACATCCCGCGGCCGATGGCGCTGCGGGGAGTGGACGCGATGTTGCATGGTCACCTGCATGTGCCGCGCGATGAAGTCGACCAGATGGGTATGCGTTGGCTGAATCCCGGTTGTATCAGTGAGGCGTATCGGGGCGCGCCCGCGAGTTTTGCGTGGCTGACGATTCCGGCGGACGGTAGCAGATTTACGTGGGAAATTGAACTCGTTTGAGGCGGATTTGAAACGGTCGGGTGACAATCGATTATTGACCTGACCTCACGGGTGCCTACCTCACCTGTATGCTGCTTGCTTACCTCGATCCTGGCACGGGAAGTTTAATCCTTCAAGCATTGGTGGCTGGCTTCATGGGCGCGATGTTGGCGATCAAACTCTTTTGGTCTAAAATCACGGGTTTCTTCAAGGGTCTGATGGGTAAGGAGTCGGAGACGACGAACGCCGAGCAGGATAAGTAACCTGAGATAAGGGACTGACCTTGCAGCCGATTTCTGCTTCATTTCGCGATCCATCTGGATTCGTCTTTCGCGACCAAGGCACGGTGCAGCGGGCGGTGCACGAATCCTATCGATCGAACTACGAGCTTCTCATGAGCTCGGGGCTGTATGAGAAGTTGATTGGCAAGGGATGGTTGGTGTCGCACGAGGAAACTTCCGTGCCGGAGGGACTTGGTGAAGGTATTTTCGTGGTGCTGAAGCCTGAGCAAGTGCCGATGATCTCTTACCCCTATGAGTGGTGTTTTTCTCAACTCAAGGATGCGGCCCAGCTGACGTTGGCGGTGCAGGAACTGGCGCTGATGCATGGTATGACGCTGAAGGATGCCAACGCGTATAATATGCAATTTTTGCGCGGGCAGCCGGTCTTGATTGATACGCTCTCGTTCGAGAAACGAGAGGAAGGCGAACCCTGGGTGGCCTACCGGCAGTTTTGTCAGCACGCCCTCGCGCCTTTGGCGGTCATGGCGAGAACGCATGTTTCGTTGGGGCGGTTGAGTCGCGAATTCCTGGATGGAATCCCGTTGGAGGTAGCGGCTAAAATCTTGCCGTGGGGAACTCGTTTCAATCTCGGTTTATTCACCCACATCCACCTGCATGCGCGGCAACAGCGGCGGCATGGCATGCAGCCGGAATCGAGGGCGGCGAAACCGAAGATCAGTGAGCTCGGGATGCGTGGCATCATAGATAGCCTGCGTTCGACGGTGCGAAAACTTGAGTATCGACCGGACAACACGGAGTGGGGCGATTACTACGAGAATACGAATTACACGGACGATGCTTTCGCCGCGAAGAGTCGATTGGTCTCGACCATGATTAAGGCCGTCGCGCCCGATCTAGTTTGGGATGTGGGCGCGAATGAAGGCGTGTTTAGCCGCCTCGCGGTCGAGCAAGGAATTGAGACGGTTTCGTTCGATATCGACCCGGCGGCGGTCGAGAAGAACTACCGCCACATGAAGGCGAAAAAGGAGACGACGCTGTTACCGCTGGTGCTTGATGTGACGAATCCGTCGCCCGGCCTGGGGTGGGCCGGCGAGGAGCGATCGACGATCGAATCACGGGGCCCGGCGGATCTCGTAATGGCGTTGGCGCTGGTGCATCACCTCGCGATTTCGAACAACGTGCCGTTGAGCATGCTGGCGGATTACTTCGCGAAGTTGGGCCGTAATTTGATGGTAGAGTTTGTGCCCAAATCAGATTCGCAGGTGGTGCATTTGCTGCGATCGCGGCAGGATATTTTCCCTGACTACCATCTTGCTGGATTCGAGGCAGCCTTTGCCGCCAAGTTTGAGTTGATAGAGAAAGTGGCGGTGACCGGTAGTGACCGCACGATATTGCGGTTTAAAACGCGATCCTGATTGGCTGGGGTGGCGGCGCCGATCAGTCGGTTTGGGCCGGGGGAGTTAACGTCGCCTCGAAGTGCCACGATTCGTCGTTCCAGCTGTGGCCTTCGATGCGATAGAGGCTGATGGGGTTGACGAAATCACTGCGCTCGTAGGCCCAAACCATGGTGCCGAAGTGGCGTTGTCGCGGCGCGTCTGCGGACAGATCGAACAATGACTCACTCTTGAATGAATCACGCCCCCGGATGGCTGGGGTGGCCACGTAGTCAGAGCCAACTTCTGCGGCCACGGTGGCGGGGATATCGATCACCGACGCGGGCGCGGAGGAGGATTGCAAGGGACCGGTGGCACTAAAGCGTTTGATGAGAAGCAGGGGGAGGCCACGAGCTTTGTCACCTTGGAAACTGTGGTTCGCAGCAGTTGGGTTGAGTTTGGCGGTGCGTTCGCTCGAAGTCGGGTTGGTGAACATAGTCGGTTCACGACCACTCCCATGGTCGCCCGCGATGATGATCAGGGAGTTGTCGTAGACCCCGTGGGATTTGAGTTGGTTGAGAAATGCTTGCATGATTTTCGCCCAGGCTTCGGCATTTTCTCCGTAGTTTTCTCGGGTGTAGGCATAGTCGCCGGGGACGAGATCGCGGTTCATTTTTACGGGAACATGAAGCCCCGCGAGATGGTAGAATTTAAACCTGGGATGGGGGTCGCTTCCAACGGTGACTGGAATATCACGATGACCGTGATAGAGATTGATGAAAACCTGATCGAGAGGGCTATGGGCTTGCACCTCCCGGTGCCCGATCATTTTGAGTTCAGGGTCATGAGGGGGGGCGTCCCCGGAAGTTTCCATCAGGTCGCGAGCGAGAGGACCGAGGCGCCAAATCGCGTCATTATAGATAAAACGTTTAGCGAACTGAGGGACGCTACGAAAGAGGCTCAGATCGAGTAGGCGGGCGACTTCGGCGACTTTGGCCGCGAAAGGAATGGGGCGGCTTCTGAAATTGGTCGCCACCGATTCGTGGTAGTAAATCGATTCGTTGGCAAAGCCGCGCCAAGGGTAGAGTTGGACGTCGAAGCCGGCGGTTTGGAGCGTGACGGGGAGGGAGTTTTCCAAATAAGCACGGCGGAGGAAAGTTTCCCGGGTTTCGGAATTGTCGTAGATTTTCCCGGTCAGCATCGAGGGGATGGCGAACTCGGTGTAGCTGAAACCGGCGACGGTGTCCGGGAAGTAGGTGAACCCGTCGAAGTAGTCTTGGTAGGTTTCGTGGTGGGCGATTGATTCCTGAAAAATATCCGACTGAAATTCATCGAGCAGGATGAAGATCACATTTTTTTCGGAGGAGAACTCGAGGGCCTTATCGCGCTCGACGTAGTAGGTCTTAAAGAAATCGAGGGGGGAATCATACGACTGAACGTGAGTCGCCGTGAGGGAGAGTGACTGGAAAGCGATCAAGCCAAAACTGGCGACTACGATCCGGCGATAGATGGCCGCAGATTGCCAGATTGCGAGAGAGAGAATCGTCAGCCAAAGGGTTGCATCGATGACGAGGCGAGAGGTGTAGGTCTGCCACGGAATATCGGCGCCATCGAGAATCCCGTAGGACCACACGAGCAAATACGAATGGATCCAAAAAAGAACAGCGGTGGCCAAGACGACAGATCCGACTTTTTCGCGGGCGGAACCCTTGAACAAACTCAGGATAATGGTGCCGAGAACGGTGACGCCGAGAGCGAGCGGGAGAGGGAGTAGAACGGCGTCGCGAAAGAAGATGAGCAGATCCGATTTATTGGACAGGTAGACGTGCCCTGGAACCAGGACGAACAACGTGAGGGCCAAAAGAGAGCTGACCGCCAACGGGGCGCTATCGAAGCTTGGGCGAGAGGAAGGAGCAGGCGAGTTTGGAGGCATTGAAAGAAGCGACTGGTGGGGGGGGGGGGGCAAAATTTCGGGCGGATAAAAGGTAGGAGTCAAATCGGATGTGCGATTGTCGCGATGGGGTAGGGGAGCGAGGAGTGGAACGGAGTTGTGACTGGCCGAATGCGGGCGTAACGTGGGGCATGCGATATCCTCTGATGACGAAGCTTCGGTTTGGACTCGGTGTCATCCTCACTGGAATGGCGGGGGCGGGGGAAAAAGAAGTGCCGATGGCATTGCTCCAAGCGAACGCTTTGACCTGGCTGGCGGATAGTCGGGGGCCGGCTGGCGATGATCGGATTAAGATCATGAGTCTGAGCTGTCGGTTGTGTCTGGATGATTTGACCGAGGTTTGGGCGGGGGTGAAAGCGGGGCCGCGTCATTTATTATTGAATACGACGGATACGACGAATTTCGGGATAGCGTGGAATTGGGTTACCACGGTGTTGGCGCAGCCGGATGAAGCATCCCGCCGCGCGGTGGCGATGGAGTTACTGGCAATTTATGGTGATAGTCCCGAGGTCTATTTGAGCCGGCCGGCATTGTGGCGGGAATTGTGCATGGAGCGTTGGGGAGCGGATGCCGTGGCTCCTAGTGATCCGGAAGTTTGGGCGCGCGGGCTGAACTTACTGCAGCGACAGAATCGATTGTTGGGGTTAATGGGGCGAGGAACCACGCCGGATGAGATCAGCGTAGCCGGTGGGCCGGTGCCGATTCCGACGGGCAAGTCGCTGAGTCCGGATGATCAGCGGATGCAAATTTGGGAGAACAGTGAGCCGGCTTTGCGGCCAAATTGGGAAACGGTAGCGACGGATCAGGGCGCGGCCCGGCCGGTGCTGCATCGCGTGAGTCTCGACCCGGCGTTGGAATTGAAGGCGTCGTCTTGGGAGAAGTTGCGAGAAAAGTTGGAGGGGGGTGGTTTGTTTGAATGGGAAGCGGGTAAGGGACTGCAAAACGCAAGTTTCCAGCGTTGGCTGGCGGGGATGTTCAGTCAGCCGACGTTGACGCAGCGCAGGGCGTGGTTTGATCGCGCGTTTGCGGCGGCCGAAGCGGTGGCGAAGTCGAGACGCCGAGCGACTTCACTTATTGATGCGATCGAGGCTTCGAAGGCGGCGGAGTGGGGGCGAGAGATTGACGCGGAATTCCGGCGGGCGGCGGAGTTTGAGGTCTGGGCGTCTTCGATGGCCAATTAACTCCGACAGGTGATGTTTTTGGCTTTGGGCCAAGGCGAGGTTTGGGTCAGGGTGAGGAATCGAAAACATGGTGATCCAAACGGACTTGTTTGATCTCTTTTCCGGGGTGACGGAAAAGCAGGCGGAGCCGCCGCCGGTGGGTTTGCCGCCTAGGTTGGCGCCCGTTGAAGGGGCTGAGGTCGAGTCAAAAAATCCGTTACTGGTGGCAGAACCGGAATGGGCGCCGCCGCCGGTGGTTTATGAGCGGAACTCGCGAGCGAAACACTACCGACTGACTTTACGACGAGATGGCGTCGCCGTGGCGACAATCCCGGCGCGTGGAAGTGAGAAAGCGGCCCGGGCATTTGTGGCCTCGAATGCGGAATGGTTGGAGCGTGCGCGAGAGAAGGAGCGGAGTCGGCCGCGATTGGCTGATCGTTGGCTGGTCGGGACAAGGATTTTATGGCGAGGAGCGATGACGGAAGTCCGGCAGTGTGGCATGGTGGGGAAACCGGCGGTCTGTTTAGCGGCGGACATATTTCGGATTGCGAAATACGACGGAAATTTGCGTCCGACGTTGGAAAGTGGATTTTTGCGGAAGGCAAAGATCGAGCTATCGGCCCGGGCATGGGAGTTGGCGGCTCGCACGCGGATGGCGGTCACGAAAGTGAGTGTGCGCAACCAGCGCACGCGGTGGGGATCGTGCTCCGAGGCGGGGGTGGTTTCACTAAACTGGCGACTCGTGCAGTGTCCATTGTTTGTGAGTGATTACATCATCTACCACGAACTCATGCACCTGAGGGAAATGAATCACTCCAAGCGTTTCTGGAAAGCGGTCGGAGAAGTCTGTCCCGAATGGGAAGAAGCCGAATTGTGGCTTAAGGAAAATGGCGCACTCCTGGGGCTTTAGTCCTGGGATCAGACGACAATCGGTCAGCGGATTTCGATCGGTTTGACCTCAGGGATGAGGTGGGTCTTTACAATCGAGTCGAAACTGAGATTAACAGACTGCCCCCTACGGCCCAACGTTAGGAGCGAATCCCATACTCAAAAGCCTAAGCTCTCTAATTCGCACGATCCCGCTGTTTTTCACTGTAGTGTATAAATCCGTATCGTGATAATGGCTTTGATGATTTTTGATCTCATAATATTACATTGCAATGCGAAGCATTGTTATCGCTGATCCCCGCTGTTACGTCTGATACAATCACCCATGTCGAAGCTTCCTCCGCACTATCAGTTTGTTGATCTGTCCGATTACGGCAGGAAGCCGGCACGGCAGATTGCGCTTGCTTTGGAGCGCACATCCGTGACGCCGGTGCAAGTGACGAGTTGGTTTATACTCTCCGGAATTCTAGCTATTGTTTGCATGCTAATGCAGTATAATATAGCGGCAGCGGTTTTTTTAATCCTGAAATCGGTGCTGGATGCTGCTGATGGCGAATTGTCGAGAATCAAAAGCCAACCCTCATACGTTGGCAGATATTATGATTCGATCGCGGACATCATCTTAAATTTCCTCTTTTTAATCACTTTGTGGTACATTACGGGGAATTCACTGTGGCACGTTGCATTGGCGTTTATTGGAATTCAACTACAGGGCACACTTTACAATTATTATTATGTGATCTTGCGTAATGGATTGGAGGGAGATACCACCAGCCGAGTATTTGAGGATCACGCGCCGGTGGCGATGAAGGGTGAGAGTCAACGATCCGTCAATCGGTTCTATCGTATCTACAATATATTATATATCGTCTTTGACAAAACGATCTACGTTCTCGACAGAAATGCCATGCATAGCAAACCGTTTCCGAGATGGTTTATGACATTGCTTTCTACGTTTGGATTAGGGTTTCAGTTATTGCTAATGGCCGCATTCCTCGTAGTTGGCCTTGATTACTATATCATCCCATTTTTCATCGCCTACTCCGGCTTGATATTGGTGTTTGTCGCGATTAGGCGTTGGGTGCTGTAGGCTGCTCTTCCCCCCCGCGGCCAACGGAAAGTCCAAGCTTCTGTCAGTAAAATGTCGCTAAGGGGACTTAATCCAACCGATAGCGCGGGTCGCCGGTTTGGCGCTTAAACAGTTTGCGGTGCTTTGTCACCCGGCCGGTCACTCGCTCACGCCAGAGACGGAAACTGCGGGGCTTCAACTCGCGGCGCATGATACGAATCACCGCTGCTTCGTTGAGGCCGGTTTGCTCTTCGATCCGGTCAAAACTGGTTCGATCATGCCACGCCATGCGAATCACGTGGTCGTTCGAATCGAGTTTGGTTGGAGTTGCCATCAGGAACAGGCAAAGGAGTTTGCGGGATATTTCAAATTTGGAACGGTTTTTGGTGCTGGCCTGAACCCAGCCAGTCGATACGGAGAGCCGGTCCAAGTTTAACCCATGCCCTCGGTTTCCCATTCCGATCGTCTAAGGGTTTTAATTAGTCACTCCCACAATGGGCCTTGGTTCGGAGCTGGGGTGGATTCGGTTTTGTTTCAAACCAGAATTGCAGATGAGATAATTGTCTTCGACGACGGACCCACCGATGGTTCTCTGGAAATACTTCGATCTTATCGTTTGAGAATTCATTTAATCGAGGGATGTCATGCCAATAATTCATGCAAACAGTAAGGATTGAGGCGTTTTTACGCCGCCCTACGTTCGAACGCAGAGGCAACGGACGCCGGCTGAAGCGCGGCGGAGGCGCGTGAAGGTGGGCCGATCCAATGCAGTCGAGCGTAAAGCCCGACCCATAAAAAGGCACGGAATAAATGTCTGAGACTAGCGGATCTCGAGGAGTTCTACTTCGAAGATAAGGGTCGCTTTTTCGGGGATGTGGCCTTGGATGCCTTTTTCGCCGTAGCCGAGCCAGTAGGGAATAATGAGGGTGCGCTTTTCGCCGACGGTCATGTCGTGGACCCCTTCATCCCAGCCAGGGATCACGCGAGCGAGTCCGACCTGGAAATCGAGAGGTTTACCGCGTTTGTAGCTGTTATCCAGCTCTTTGCCGTCCATAAAAGTGCTGCGGTAGTTGACGACAACGGATTGGCCACGCTCGGGTTTGATGGTGTCTTTGCTCGGTGTAGTGATCACGTAGCGCAGCCCGGAGGAGGTGATTTTGGCGGTGGGATAACGGAGGTTGATCGCGGCTTCGTCGATGGGATTGAGGATCATCATGTTCATCGCTTCCCGCATCGCGCTATTGATGGGATTGCCGGGATTTTCACGGGCGAACTTCCCGGACCGAGTTACGAGGGCAATCGTGAGCAGAATAAGGCCGAAGAAGGCGGGGACGAGAAGGACGCGGAAGCGATACATGAGAGAGTTTAGTCGAAGGTCGAAGGATGGAAAGTCGAGGGTGGCGTTTTGTTTGAGAGGTGGGCAGGTGCGGTGCGCCTGAATGTTTAATGACCAATGTCGAAGGTTGAATGACTGAAGGGCAGGGAGGGCAGGATGAAATTTACAGCAGGTAACAAAAGGCAGGAAGGGCTGACTGACGCACTGGGGGGTATTTAACCACGAAAGACACGGAAGCTGACACATGGTGGGCTGGGAGGCACTTGGGTTTTACCCGGGGCAACAATGGGGGGGGGGCTGGGGCGCGGCGGAAGGCCCGGCGGTCCGTCCCTACCGCGGAAGCTTTAAGGCTGGTTGGGAGATTGTTTGGGTTATTCGTCGGCGCTGGAGGTGTGGTCGTGGGCGATGCGCCAGCCTGATTCGGTTTGCTGGAATATGAGGGTGAAGAGGCCGTTCGGTTTGATTTCATCGGGGGCGAGGGTGAGTTCCCAGTGGCCGAAGACCATGGCGGATTGGGGAGAGAGGACGTCGATGGATTTGAGCTCAAATTTAAGCCGCCCCATTTTTTCGGGGCTATCGTAGTGTTTTTGATAGCGAGCGAGCGTTTGAGCCCAACCGTGGGTGACGCTGCCGCCGGATGCGAAGCGGAGTTTATCACTCGGGAGGTAACCGGACATGAAGCCGGCAATGTCGCCGGCATTCCAGTCAGCTTGCTGCCGGGCCATCACGGCGCGAATGGCACTTTCCGCCGAAGAGGTGTCCGCGGCGAAGACGGTCGTGCTGAGGAGGGAGAAAAGAAGGAGGGAGCGGAACATGGAAAATTTGGATTGAGATTGGGCTGACGCCCGGAGAGTTGAGGGGCAGGTTTTTTTTAATGACACGGAGCGCAATAGCGCGGAAGTGGTGCGTTGGAACGGTGTGCCCGGCAGGGGTGATGAAATGGGTGCCTTAGATGGGCGATTACGGAACAAATAGACACGAAAAGGCTTTCACCTATCGATTGCACACGGAGGGCTGACAGATTGAATGTTTAATTAGGGGCTGAGGGGTTCGAGGGCTGTGATGAGTTCGTTGATGAGGGCAACGACGTGGGCCATCTGTCGACGCTGGCTGGAAGATTCGCGCGTCGAGTAGCGATCCGCAAGCTGGTCCTCCGCGGCGGCGGCGGCCGAGGAGAGGAGGCGTTGTTTGGTGGCGGAAAGGGTTTCGCCGGAGTGCCGGAGTTGAGCGGCGGTGGTGGCACCGATGGTGAGTTGCCAAAGATTGGTGTCGGCGGCGTAGACGCCGGCGATGCCGTTGGTGATGAGACCGGCGCGATGAGCGAGGTCGTGAGAGCGCGCCTCGGTGACGGCGGGCGGTGAGTCGGGGCCGAGAGTGGCGAGAAGCTGGAGGTAGATACGCTGACCGGTGAATCGCTCGAAGTTGGCAAGTTTGTGGTTATAGATCCGGGGCCAGTAAGTGGGGGTGGCGGGGAGCAGCGCATCGGGATCGTCGAAATTCGGCGGGTGGGCTTTGGGCGCGGCGGCGACTAGAGCATCGAATGCGGCTTGATCGGCTTGGAAGGCGAGTGCCGCGAGACCTTGGCGAATGATGCGAACCTGCATCGTATCTTTTGCTTCGATCCGATCAAGAACATCGAGGTCGCTGATGACCCGACCGAAGACGTTGTGCAAGTAGTCGAGGCGGGGGATGGCAGCGAGGGTGATAAAGAATTGGGAGCCGTTGGTATCGGGGCCGCTGTTGGCCATCGAAAGCACGCCGGCTTGGTTGTGTTTGAGGGCGGGGGAAAACTCGTCGGGAAATTGGTAGCCGGGGCCGCCCTCGCCGGTCGACCACGGGTCGCCGCCCTGCAGGACAAAACCACTGACAACGCGGTGAAAAGTCACGCCATCGAAGTAGGGTTCGCCGGGATTTGGCCCGAGGGTGCCTTCGGCGAGGCCCACGAAACTGGCGACGGTGAGGGGCGCTCGCTCGAAATCCAGAGTAACCGTGAGAGTGCCATGGGGGGTTTCGATTTCGGCGAAAAGACCGTCGGGGAGATCGGCGCGCGCGCCGAGGCAGAAGGACAAGAGGACGAGAAAGGCGACGCAGGAGGTGAAGCGCATGGAGGAGTGATGGCTGACGGGAGCGGACCGAGCAAGTTGTTCAGGAACGACGTTGTCGGCTTTCCAACGCCTTAAAAGCTGTCACGCTGGGGGGCATGCAAAAATTCTGGCGAATCGGATTAGGGTGGTTGGGGGGATTGGTGGTCAGTGGGCTGGGGCTGGCGGCAGCGCCGCTCAGTTACTATTTGGGCGAAGGCGGGGATTATGACGAGCGGGTGCCGACGCCGGCCGCCTATTTTGGTTTTGAGGTGGGTGAGTGGCATTTGCGGCCTGATCAGATTGAGCAGTATTTGCGCGCGGTGGCGGTGGCGGCGCCGGACCGGGCGAAGTTCGAGGTTTTCGGGCACACCCACGAGCAGCGAGCGCTTGTGCACTTGATCGTGGCGGCGCCGGAGCGGATGAAGAACCTGGAGGCGGTGAGGGCGCAGCATCTTGCGCTCAGTGATTCGCAACGGTCCAAGCGGATTGATCTGAGGGCGATGCCTGCGGTCGTGAATCTGGGGTATTCGATCCATGGCAATGAGGCTTCGGGCGCGAACGCGGCGGTGGTGGCGGCCTATTGGTTGGTGGCCTCGGAGAGTGACGCGGCCCAAGCGGCGCGCCGTGATCTGGTGGTCTTGATCGACCCGATGTTTAACCCGGATGGGATCGCGCGTTTTGCCCAGTGGGCCAATGGGCATCGGGGGCAAAATGTGGTCGCGGATGCGAATCACCGGGAGCATCGGGAGCCGTGGCCAAGCGGGCGCACGAATCACTACTGGTTTGATCTCAACCGGGACTGGTTCGCGCTGGTGCACCCCGAGAGCCAGGCGCGGGCAGTACGGTTTCAGCAGTGGAAGCCGAACATCATGAACGACCATCATGAGATGGGGACGGATAAGACCTACTTTTTTCAACCGGGGGAGCCGTCGCGCAATAACCCGACGACCCCGGCACGCGTTTTCGAACTCCAGGCTCGGCTCGCTGAGTTTCACGCTGAGGCGCTGGATAAGATCGGGGCGTTTTATTACACGGAGGAGGGTTACGATGACTTCTTCGTGGGAAAAGGATCGGTGTATCCGGATCTCAATGGCGGCCTAGGAATTCTTTATGAACAGGCCAGTGCGCGAGGTCACGTGCAGGAGACGGATTTCGGGGATCTGACCTTTGCGTTTTCGATTCGGAATCAAGTCACGACCTCGCTTTCCACGCTGGCGGCCGGGGTGGCGATGCGCGGTGACTTGCTCGCGCATCAGCGGGAGTTTTATCAATCGGCGGAGAGCTTTGCCCGGGCGCAAGCGGTCGGCGGATGGGTGTTCGACCCGACGGATGATCCGGCGCGGGCGTGGGAGCTGCGGTCGCTGTTGGCGCAACACGGGATCGAGGTGCGGGGGGTGGCGCGAAATATTACGGTGGATGATCGGGAGTTTGCTCAGGGCGAGAGTTGGGTGGTGCCAGCGGGGCAGGCGCAGGCGCGCCTGATTGCGGAGCTGTTTACGCGCCGCACAGATTTTGAGGACACGGCGTTCTATGATATCTCGGCTTGGAGTGTGCCGATGGCCTTCAACCTGCCGCACGCGGAGATCGCGTGGTCGGCGTGGGATGCCCGAGGGGGCGTGGCTGGTGATGTGGTGGCGTTGGGTGAACACCCGCGCGGGACGCTGCAAGGTGATCGCACGGCGGTGATCTCTTACGTGCTGGGGGCCAATAGCGCAGATTTGCCGCGAGCTTTGGGGCGTTTGGGCCGAGCGAAGGTGGTGGCGCAAGTGACGACTAAAGCCTTTGGTGCTGTGCCAGCTGGCGGCAGCGAACTCGTGACGTTTGACGTGGGATCGATTGTGATTCCGGTGGGGCGGCAGCCCCAAAACGCGGCGACGATTGAGGCGGTGATTGAGGAGATTTTGGCGAATGATGCGGTGGCGGTGGTCGCGTTGAATCGCGGACTATCGCCGCAGGGCCCCGACCTAGGGAGCCCGAGTTGGACGACGGTTAAGGCGGGTCGGGTAGCCGTGTTGGTGGGGGGCGGACTTAGCGCTTACGATGCGGGTGAAATTTGGCACACGCTGGATGTGCGTTGGCAGATGCCAGTGGTGCTGCTCGAAGGAGATGACATCACGCGGGCGGATCTGATGCGATACGATGCGATCGTCCTGGTGGATGGCACTTACGCGGAGATTTCGGAGAAGGCTGTCATCGCTTTGAAGACGTGGACTGAGGCAGGGGGCACGCTGATCGCATTTGACCGGGCGGCGCAATGGGCGGCGGAGAAGTTGGGCGTGAAAATCGTGATGGCGCCAGCCAAGGAGGTTTCCGCGAAAGGCGAGGTCGAGAGCGAAAAGACTTGGGAGCGCCTGCCTTTTGGCGAAGGCGAGAACATTGAGCGGGCGAAGAAAATCCCCGGAACAATTTTCGGGGCCGAGGTTGATTTGACGCATCCGTTGGCCTATGGGATGGCGATGGACTTGGTGCCCCTTTTTCGGAGTAGCACACGGGTTTTGATGCCTTCGAAGTCACCCTATGCGACGCCGTTGGTTTACGCCAGTGAGCCGTTGTTGGCCGGTTATGCACCGGCAGAAGAGGTGACTCGTTTGGCGGGTAAAGCGGCGGCGGTGGTCGAGTCGCTGGGCAAAGGTCGAGTGGTGGCGATGGTAGATAATCCGGTCTTTCGCGGGTATTGGTTTGGGAGTATGCGCTTGCTGGGAAATGCGATTTTCTTTGGGCCCGCGATGAAGCCGGCGAGTGCGAGCGAGGAAGCGCAGGAGGAAGCGCATGATTAAAGCATTGGTTTACGCCTAGACGAGTGGACGGGAGTCGAAGACACTGGGTTTCGCATGACGGTGCTCAACCTCCTCGCCCCAATTTTTATGATCATCGCCTTGGGGGCGATGTTGCAGCGTCGCGGCATGATGCCGGCGGAGCTGATTTCAGGGGTGAATCGCCTGCTCTACTGGGTGGGGTTGCCGGCGGCGGTATTTCATGCGCTGGCGGCGGCGGAGGCGACGTCGGAGCGGTTCGGCATGCTCTTTGGCGTCATGGCGGCGGCGACGATTGTGAATGGAATTTGGAGTTGGGTTGAAGCGCCGTGGTTGGGGGTGGCGCGAGCGAATCGAGGCACGTTTGTGCAGGCTTCATTCCGGGGAAATTTGTCTTTCGTGGCCTTGCCGCTGCTGTTGTCGGTGCCGGGGGTTCCGATCGGGCCGGCGTTATGGGCATTTGCGCCCATGTTGATCATCCATAACGGCGGCACGGTGCTGGTGCTACTGGCGAGTAAGGAGGATCGGGGAGGGAAGATGTGGGGGCCGGTGGCGAAGGGATTTGTGACTAATCCGATCATCGTGGCGGCGATCCTGGGGGCGGCGGTGCAGGCGGTGGGGTGGCAACCGCCGGTGGCGGCAATGACGACTTTACAGGCGCTGGCGCGAATGGCGTTACCCCTCGCGCTACTTTGTATCGGGGCGACTTTGATGACGGTGCCGGTGCGGGGGAATCGGCGGCTTCCGGCGATCGCTTCGGCGCATAAGGTGATGGTGGCGCCGGTGCTCGGTTACCTTTTCGGTCGCTGGGTGGGGTTGGACGATGGGGCGATGTTGGCCGCGTTGATCTGCTTGGCGAGCCCGACGGCGTCGATCTCGTTGACCATCGTCAAAGAGATGGGCGGAGATCAGGCGTTGGCGGCGACGGCGATCGTTTACAGTGCGGTGGCGAGTGCGGCTGCGCTCGGGGTCGTGATTGCGCTGTTCGCGGTTTAATCTTGAAAACCGTGGTTAAGGTTTCGCGTGGTGGTGGCCTGAACTTTCAGACCGTTGAAAACATCTTTCACTTTAAACCCGGCGACGGCGGACGGTCCCGCGGTCCGTCCCGACCAATGCTTAACGGAAGACGAAGTAGGCGGATTCACGGGATCAACAGCAGCATGTCGCGACGCACGCCTTGGGCGGAGCTGAGCGACTCGCGATTGGCGGCGTAGATTTCGGGCCAGCGGTCGGCGTCACCCAGATAGCGTTCGGCAATGGCGGAGAGGCTTTCGCCGGCTTGCACGGTGTGGGTGCGAACGTTGGCGTCGAGCGCGGGCGCGGGGCGTACGGGGGTCGCGCGGGTGGGCACGTCGTTGCTGACGCTGAGGGCGTAGCGTGTGCGGATGTCGGCGAGTTCGCGATTGGCACCGGCGTATTGCTGCTGGGTTTGGCGCACCTGAGTGGAGAGGTCGGCGTTTTGCGCGGCGAGAGCGTCGTTGATCGCAAATTGCTCGCCGTGGCTTTCGCGGTAGGCGGAAAACTCGCGGGCAATGCGGTCGAGATCGGCCTGCGTATTCATGAGCTGGAGACGAGTTTCGGCGAGCGCGTCGGTGCGGGATCCGGCGTTGGATTCGGCATTGGTGACGGCGACTTGAGCGGCGGCGAGATCGGGCCGCAGCGAGGCGAGTTGGTTTTGGAGGTCGGCGATCGTGGTATCGTCGGCGGCGGCGTCGAGTTGGGCTGCGGTGAGGGATTGGCGAGAGGAGCGGAGCTCGGCTTCGACGGCGGCGAAGGCGCGGAGGGAATCGGAGAGTTTGGCTTGGTTGGCGTCGGCTTGGGCGGAGATGACGGGCGCGCTCAAGGCCAATGCTTGGGCTTCGGCGGTTTCATTGGCGGCCGTGAGTTCGGTATCGAGGCGGGCAATTTCGGATTGTGCGACTTGGAGATTTTCGGTGGCGGTGGCTACCTGGGCGAGCTGTTGACGAAGCGCGGTAATCTCCGCTTCGAAGGCTGGGGTGCGGTTAGCGGAGATGGCCTGAAGTTGGTCGCGTTGTCGGGCGACGGCGGCGAGTTGCCCGCGGGTGCTGGTGAGTTCCGCGTCGAGTCGCGTGATTTCGTTTTGGGTGACTTGAAGGTTGTCGGTCGCGGAAGCGGCTTGGGCGAGGTTGGAGCGGAGGGTTTGGTTCTCGTTGGTGCGCGCAGTGAGCTGAGCGCGGAGTTGGGCGATCTCGGCGGAGAGGGCGGGAGTGGGGGTGTCGGCCGCGTCGGCTTGGGTGGCGAGGACGGCTTGGAGTTGATCGCGTTGTTGTTCGACCGCGGCGAGTTGTTCGCGCGTGGCGACGAGTTGCCCTTGGGTGACGGTGGCGCGGTCGTCGTCGCGGTTGGTGGCGAGGCGGGCTTTGGCGAAAGTGGCGCGGTTGGCGGCGAGTTCGGTGGCAATGGCAGCGGTTTCGGCTTTGCTTTGGAGCAGGGTTTGCTCGAGCTGGGCGTGGCGTTGATGGGATCCGGCTAGCTTGGTTTCGAGTTGAGCGAGCTGTTGGTTAGACGTCGCGGAACGAGTCTGGGTGTCGGCGATTTGCCGGCGCAATCGGGTGATTTCGACGGTTTGGCTGGAAGTCTGCTCTCCGGCGACGAGTTTAAGTTGCTCGATACGGGCGAGGGCGTTTTCGAGCTGATCCGATTGATCGTGGTGCGAGGTGGATAGGGCTTCGCGATCGGTCTGGGCCGAGATTTCGATCTGGCGGGATTCGGCGAGTTCGGCTTGGAGGCGACCTTGAGCCCGTCGGGCGGAGGTGACTTCCTCGTTGAGTGATTGGATTTGGGTTTGAGCGGAGCGGAGTCGATTCGTGGTCTCGGTCAATTCGGCGCCGGAGGTGGGTTCGGAAGCGGTGGCGAGTTGGGTGATGGTTTGAGCGAGTTCGGTCTGGAATTTTTCGCGGGCGAGTTCGGTGGCATTGAGTTGAGCCCAAGTCGTGGCGAGTTCGTCGCGGAGGGAGGCGACGTCGGCGGTGGACGTCGTGAGTTGGGTGCGAAGGAATTGGATTTCGGCGGTGGGATCGGGACGGCCATCGAGGGGGATGGGTTGTTTCAACTGCTCGATTTCGGCGCGTAGGGCAGCGAGATCGCGTTCGCGAACGGCCAGGGCCGACTCGGCGATGGCGAGGCGTTTGCGGAGTTCGGGGTCGGCGGAAACGATGCGAGTCTGGGAGGCAACCGCGGGGGCGCTTTCCTCGAGGTCGACCGGAGTGATCGATACGGAAGGGGTTTGAGCGAGTTGTTCGCGAGCGGCCCGGAGTTCGGCCGGGGAGAGTTGAGCGGTGACGCGGTCGAGCTCGCGGCTGCGGGAACCGTTGGCGGCGGCCCGAGAAAGCCAGATGTAAGCTTGAACAAAATCGTGGGAGGGTTCGCCAGGATCGGCGTAGACGAGGCCAAGGTTGTATTGAGCAATTGCGTTACCTGATCCGGCTTGGGCGCGAAGAGCATCGAGGCGGCTGGGACTGGTTGCAGCGAAGCTGAAGCATGAAACCGTGAGGCCGAGGAGAGCTGCGAAAAGAGGGCGAAGAGCGCGGTTGTTCATGAACGCCGCGACGATGGGTGCCCCGTGTGGGAATGCAAAGCGGGGAATTGCCTAAAACGGTCAGCGGAGGTGAAAAAGAGGCGATTTGCTCGCGAGGCTGCGCCAAGTGAAGGGAATGGGGGGAAGGGGAAGCGGCGGCGTGGGGCGATTTGTGAGGGTGATGAATAACCGCGCCAGCATTACGAATGGGTTGCTCGATAATACATGTGACATGGAATCGATGCAGCAGGTGGTGGATGCGGTTCACGCGGAACTGAGCGACCGTCGATGGCGAGGTCGTGGTGACGGGGGACGCGGAGGAGGAGTTGCCGATGCAGCGTATTTCGAAGTTGGTTACCCTGACGTTGGCGTTGGGGCATTGGGGAGACCAGTGGTGGCCGCGGGTGGACCGGGAGCCGTCGGGCGAGGCGTTTAACTCGATCGTGTAGTTGGAGCACGAGCACGGTAGGCCGCGAAATCCGTTGGTGAACGCGGGGGCGATTGCGGTGACGGATGCGTTTTTGGGGGGGCGTCAGCCGAAGGCCGCGATCGAGGAAATCGTGAGGTTCAGGCGTTTTCCCGCGGGGGATAGTTCGATCGTGGTCGATGCGGAGGTGGCGCGTTCGGAGCTGCCGCATGGTGATCGCAACGCGGCGCCCGGGCATTTCATGAAGTCGTATGGGGTGATCAATCAACCGCCGGCAGAGGTGCTGGACGGGTATTTTCACCAAGGTGCGATGGTGATGAATTGGGTGCAGATGGCGCGGTCGGATTTGTTTTTGGCGTCGAATGGCCGTAATCCGCTCGCGGGTATGCGGGTGGATTCGGCCCCGCGGGCGCGGCGGAGTAACTCATTGATGATGATGGGTGGGCACTACGATGGGGCGGGGGATTTTGCGTTTCGGGTGGGGTTGCGGGGAAAGAGTGGAGTCGGGGGTGGGATCATCGCGATCGGGCCCGGTAAGGCGTCGATTGCGGTGTGGTCGCCGGGGCTCGATGCGAATGGGAACTCGTTGGTCGGCACGGCGGCGTTGGAGCGTTTGACGACGAGATTGGGCTGGTCGGTGTTTGGTTGAGGCGGATGCGATTTGGGGGGTGACGTGGCCGGAGTTGAGGTCACAAGGTCATCTTCCGTTTTAAATAAATATGTCTCTGTATCGAAAAGAAGCCCGACGCACCCTGCAGCTGGCCGCCCCGATTGTGGTGGGGCAGGTGAGCCAGATGCTCATGGGGGTGACGGACAGTCTGATGATCGGGCACTTGGGTAAAGTGCCCCTGGCGGCGTCGGCGTTTGCGGGGAGTATCTTTGGGCTATTTTTCACGATTGGGATCGGGTTGTTGATTCCGGTGGCGATCAAAGTGTCCCAGGCGCACGGAGCGAAGGATAAGGGAGAGGTGGTGCAAGCGATGAAGCATGGGTCGGCGATCGCGCTGGGGGCGGGCATCGTTTGCGGTTTGGTGATGGTCGCATTGGGGTGGCAATTGCGGTGGTTTGGGCAACCGGCGGAGGTGTTGGCGAAGGTGCAGCCTTATTACACGCTGATTGCGCTTTCGGTTGTGCCGACGCTGATGTTTCAAGCGATGCGACACTTTGCGGAGTCGTTGGATAGGCCGTGGCTGCCGATGTTGATGATGTTGGCGGGCGTGGGGCTGAATGTGTTTCTAAATTGGGTGTTAATTTACGGTCACCTCGGAGCCGCGGCCATGGGGCTGACCGGCGCGGGATGGGCCACGCTGATTTCGCGCATTTTGGGGATGCTGCTCATCTATTTTTGGGTAAGTCGGGCGATGAGTTTTCGCGGGGTTTGGCCGACGAATTGGTTTTCTGGATACGAAGTTAAGCGTTTGAGGGGGATGCTCGCCCTCGGTCTGCCGATCTCGATCAGTTTGTCGTTTGAAGCGGGGGCGTTTGGCGCTTCGGCGATCTTGATGGGGTGGTTGGGGGCGACGGCGTTGGCGGCGCATCAAATTGCGATCACCTGCGCGGCGCTGACCTTCATGGTGCCGTTGGGAATCGCGATTGCGGTGAGTATGCGGGTGGGGCGGGCGTTGGGCGCCAATGAGCTGGAGCGGATTCGGCCGATCAGTCACGGCGCGCAAATCATGTCGGCCCTATTTATGGGCGGCGCGGCACTGTTATTTGTATTTATGGGGGAGACGTTGGCGTCGGCGTTTGTGAAAGAGCAGGAAGTCGTCGCACTGGCGGCAAAGTTGCTCGTGGTCGCGGCGATTTTTCAGCTGACGGATGGGGCGCAAGTTGTGGCCGCTTCTTCGTTGCGCGGATTGTCGGATGTAAAAGTGCCGACGGTGATCACGGCGTTTGCTTATTGGGGACTGGCCCTGCCCTTGGCCTACGGGTTGGGCTTTGGGTTGGAGTGGGGGGGGATGGGCGTCTGGACTGGGTTGGCCGCAGGGCTGACGTTTGCGGCGGTGGCGTTAATGTGGCGCTTCCTTTGGCGAACGAAGGCGCTGGGCGGGGCGACAAGTTGAGCTGGAGTCGAGCGGAGAGATGGTCTGGGTTGCAGGATTTTACTTCGTTATATTGGTGTTTTATTAGTCCTACGGGGCGGCGGTTTGAGACCGACGGCGTTGGCGGCATTGACGGATGAAGGGCAGCGGATCGTGCGCCACTTTATGGTGGAAGATCACGGGGCGCATGGGAACACATGGTAGGCGGGGCGATGTTGTCGGATGGGAGGGGGTTGTTTGGTTCCTCTGGTGGGGTGGTTTTGATTGATGGGTGGACGTGGGATTTTCTGCCGGAGACGGAGACTTTTATCAGGGACCAGGTCGTATTGAACGACGCGCAGATTTATGGGTCGGCGGGCGGGATTTTTGGGCGATTGATCCGGGGGGGGGCATGGGCGCGGCGTGATAGTGAGTGGGACCTGATCGTCTGGATTTGCAGTTGGGGGATAGAAATTCGATCGAAATGATGCCGGGGATTCGGGCGGCGATGGGGCGGCCGACGCCGATTTGGGGGTTATCGGCAAGTGTTTTGCAGGCGGAGGCTCAGAAGCGTTGGGCGCAGGATTCGATTTGTTTTTGGGGAAACCTTTTCGCGAGGAGGAATTGTTCGAGCGGATGGGGAAATTGCTCGGCCTCAAATGGGTGCACGAGTCGCCGGGAGAATCATCCGCCCCGCGGGAACCGGAAGACGGACCGGTGCAGTTGCCCCAGGCGGTGCTCGATTAACGACGTGACCCCGAGGAAGTTGGAAATATCCGACGCCTGCGGTCGGTCGTTGAATCGACTTCGGGCGAAATCGATGACAGCAGGCGTTTAGAGGCTCGGTTAAAGCCGCTGATCAAACTCTACCGGATGGCGGCGATTCCGGAATATTTGAGGTAGGTGGAAGAAATTCCCCCGGCTGAATAGCGGTTTTGAGGTTTATTTGAGCCACTAAACGATTCACTTACATTTTTCTGGATAAGCCACTGAAACATTATGGTGTGATTCAGCGTCCTTAAGACTCTGGCAGTCGACCCCTTCTTCCCCGCTATGCTTTCTAATAAATTTCGAGTCCACGCCCTAGTGGCGGCGTTCGCTCTGGCTAGTGCTCTTTCATCCGCACGGGCGGCCGATTTTCCGGAGCGCTTGGTCAACTTGTCTTCTCGTGCTCAAGCAGGCGAGGGCGACGCTGCTTTGATTGCAGGATTTGTGATCGCGGAAGGGCCGGATAAACTGATTTTGGTGCGGGCGATTGGCCCGGCGTTGACGGGTTTCGGAGTCCTCGGAGCGGTGACGAATCCACGTCTCGTGTTATTTAACTCCCAGGGTCAACCGATTGCCTTAAATGAGGATTGGTCCGAGGTGAATGCGGCCGTTTTCGCGGCGGTGGGCGCGTTTGGGTTGGAGAGCGGAAGCCGGGATGCGGCCTTGGTCGCGACTTTACCGAGCGGGACTTACACGGCGCAACTCCAGGGTGGGTTAGGCGCGGGCATGGTGGAGATTTACGATGTGACCGGAGCGGCTCGACTGACAAATTTGTCGACGCGAGCGAGAGTGGAGGCAGATCGGTCGTTGGTGATTTCAGGTTTGGTGGTTTCCTCAAACGGAGGCGCGCGGCAATTGCTGATCCGGGCGGTGGGTCCGACGCTGGGGGAATATGGGGTGAATGGAGCGTTAGGTGATCCGGCGTTGGCGATCGTGCGGGCCAGCGATGGGGTGCAGTTGGCGACTAATAACGATTGGGCGGTGGACGGAGATCCTGCGGAATTGGAGGAAGCTTTTCAGATGGGGGGGGCGTTCCCGCTGGATCGGAGCAGTTCGGATGCGGCGGTGATTATTGATCTGCCGGCGGGGGTTTACACCGTGCAGGTCAGTGGAGTAAACGGGACGGAAGGCCCCGCGCTCATCGAGATCTACGATCTGACACCGGCGGAAGGCAATCTCGTGAGCGCGAGTGCGCCGGTGCCCTCGACGGAATCTCAAGCGGGAAGCACACCGGGTAAGATTACGTTTACACGAGCGGGCGCAGTGGATGAGGCCGTGACGGTTAATTTTGTGATCAGCGGTTCCGCGGTGAGTGGAGCGGATTACGCGGTATTGCCGACCAGTTTGGTGATTCCGGCGGGTTCGGCATCGGCGTCGATTGAAGTCGTGCCGGCGCTTGAGTCGCCCAGTTCGGATTTAGCCAAAACGGTGACGGTCAATGTCGTGCCGGGAGAGGGTTACGATCTGGGAGTTTCGGATGTGGCCACGGTGACGATATTCTTCACGCCGGGAGAGCTTTATATCGCGACCTTGCGCCCAGCGGAATCGGCGGGAATTTCGACCGCCTACGGCACGGCGACGCTGCAACTTGCCAAGGATGAATCACGGGTGATCATCAACATGAGCTTCGCCAATCTCAGTTCTCCGCAAACGGTCGGTTATGTGCGTCTCGGCACCCCCGGCGATGCGGGGCCCTATCTTTATCGATTGGATGCGGGGCAGGTGGATAATCTGGAGCGCGCGATTGAGCCAACGGGCGATTTAAGCAGTGCCGATATTCTGACCGCGCTTAAGGAAGGTCGATTCTACGTGAGTATCGAGACGGCAACTAATCCCACGGGAGAATTAGTGGGGTCGTTCGTCCGCAGTAGTGGTTCTCAAACCTTTACGATTCCGACGGCACCGCCGGCGGTGAGTATGGCTTTGGATAACGATGGTTCCGCGGCCCGTTTTCTGACTCAAGCGACTTTTGGTCCGCGACTCGGGGAGGTGGCCGAAGCGCGGGCGATGGGCGTCGATGCTTGGATCACGGCGCAGATGGCGAAACCGATTTCAAATCATCGGACAATTACGATGGCAGAGTTTGCCAGGGATCCGACCGGCGGACGGAACATGGATAGGCGCCCCGGGACGGTACACCGGGATTCGGCGTGGTGGAAAATTTCCATCGACGGCGATGACCAACTCCGTCAACGGGTGGCCTTTGCCCTCAGTCAAATTTTTGTAGTATCGGTCGAAGTTGCGCAGCTCAACAATTGGCAAGAGGGAGTGGCGCACTACTACGATCAACTGGCGCAGGGTTCGTTTGGGAATTATCGGGACCTGTTGGAGACCGTGACGCGCAGTCCGATTATGGGCATCTACCTGAGTCATATCCGTAACGCGAAAGCGGATCCGGAAACGGGCGCGGTGCCGGACGAAAATTACGCTCGCGAAGTCATGCAGTTGTTCACGATCGGACTTAATAAGCTGCAACCCGACGGGACGTTGCAACTCAACCCGTCCGGCTTACCCATCGCGACCTACAACAATGAAACCATCCAAGAGATGGCTAAAATCTTCACGGGCTGGGCATTCGCTTCCGCCAATACGACTAATCCGAATCTTTTCCGTCGGAATGGGGGTAACTACATCGATGGGATGTCGCTCTTTCCTGACTTTCATGAGCCTGGACCTAAGACGATCATTTCCGGCATAGAATTGCCGGCAGGGCAAGGGGGGGATGCCGATTTGAGGATGACTTTGGATGCGCTTTTTGAGCATCCCAATACCGGTCCATTCATTTCCCGTCGACTGATCCAGCGTTTGGTGACGAGTAACCCGAGTCCGGGCTATGTTTATCGGGTGGCGCAGAAATTTGCCGATAATGGTGCCGGGGTGCGAGGGGATCTCGGGGTAGTGGTGCGGGCGATTCTGACCGATTATGAAGCCCGCTCGAGCGATGTTGCGGCGGTTCCAGGATTCGGGAAATTGCAGGAGCCTCTCCTGCGCATGACCAACCTGTTCCGAATCGCGCCGGCTTCGTCCGAAGATGGTCGACTCGATCTCCGCAACCTTGATCGTGACTTTGGTCAACAACCCCTCGGGTCGCCGACGGTCTTCAATTTTTTCTACCCTGATTACGTGAAACCGGGATCGTTGGCGGCCGCGGGTTTGTTTGCGCCGGAATTTCAAGTTCTGACCGATACGACGGCGATCACTGGAGCTAATGTGATTTACGCGCACTTGTTCGCGGCGCCGGCGGGAGTCCAGGCCGACGTGACGCCATTGCTCCCCCTGGGGGGGCAGCGTGACGAGTTGATCGCACGGCTCAATTTGCTTCTCGCCGCAGATTCGCTGTCCACGGCAACCGTCGATCAGTTAAAGGCGGCTTATGATGCTTTGCCCAGTAGTTTTTCGAACCTTAATCGGGTGCGGACTATGGTCTATCTGACCATGATGGCCCCTGATACCTTAGTGCAGCGTTAACCTTAATTTCCTTAATCCCCATGTCCGACGTTGTTTCAGATTTCTCTCGCCGCAAATTCCTCGGAGCCTGTTGTGCCGCCGTAGGATCGACCGGTATGCTCTCTGCCCTCAGCCAGCTTCGTTTGATGGGAGCGGTGGCGGGGGCGGACAGTGGTGCGTCGGATTACAAGGCACTGGTTTGTCTGTTTCTGGCGGGTGGCAATGATGCCAATAACCTGCTCGTGCCGAATGATTTCGCGGGCTACGCGGCCTACGCGGCGGCTCGCACCACGCTGGCGTTGCCGAATGAGGGGTTGTTGGGGATCTCACCCGTTCGTTCAGATGGACGTAGTTTTGGGCTGCACCCCTCGATCCCGGGACTGCAGGAACTTTTCATCGCGCAAAAGGCCGCGCTGCTCGCGAACGTGGGGACACTGGTGCAACCGACGACTCAAGCCCAGTATCTCGCGCGGTCGGTGCCGTTGCCTTCTCAACTCTTTTCGCACAACGACCAGCAGGTGCAGTGGCAAAGTAGTATCCCGGATCGCCCGTTCACCACCGGTTGGGGTGGTCGGCTCGCGGATATGACCAACGCGTTTAACGAGAATCCTGGTCTTTCGATGTCGATCAGTATGGACGGGCAAAACTCGTTTCAGGTCGGGAAATCACTGGCTCAATTCAGTGTGAACCGCGATGGGGTGAGAGGCCTGACTGGGACTACGGGAGACGCCGGAGCGGTGCGGATGAACGCGCTAAAGGGAATGTTTGATCAGGATGCGGATGGTCTTTTTGAAACCGCGTTTGGGGGGCTCACCTCCTCAGCAATAGACACGAGTGCGATCCTGGGTGAAGCCTTGGAAGGAGTGCCCGAACCGACGAATTTCCCCGTAGGCCGACTAGGCGACCAGCTGAAGATGGTTTCCCGCCTGATTCAAATTGCGCCAAATTTTGGCCTCAAACGTCAGGTCTTTTTCGTGCGTTTGGGTGGTTGGGATCTGCATGATAACCAAATTGAGGCGCATGGTACTTTATTGGGGGCGGTGAGTGAAGCGATGAAAGCATTTTATGACTCCACCGTGAGCCTGGGGGTAGCCGATAAGGTGACCACGTTCACCGCCTCGGACTTCGGACGTACGTTCAACACCAATGGCGATGGTTCAGATCACGGCTGGGGCAGCCATCACATCGTGATGGGGGGGGCAGTTAAGGGCGGCGATATTTACGGGAAGGTGCCGGTGCTCGAGATTGATGGGCCGGATGACACGGGTCGTGGCCGTTGGATTCCGACGACCAGTGTCGACGAATATGCGGCAACCTTGGCGAGTTGGTTTGGCGTGAGTGAAAGTAATCTCCCGATCGTGTTACCGAATATCGGTCGGTTTGCGTCGACCGATCTCGGGTTCATGGCATGAGCCCAAGCATGCGCGTTGGCGCCGGAGCCTTAGTGGTCGCGGTGGGCTTAGGCGTCTTGGGAAAATGGTGGCCCAGCCCAAGCGAGCGTTCGGGAAATGTGGATTGGGGGAGTTCTCCAATCGAACGAGGGGGCGGAGGGGGCGAAGTGCCGGCGGGATCGGCTTCGATCACGGTGGCACGAAGTTATGCGGAAGATTATCCTTTGGTGGAGGGCCTGTTTGATCCGGCGGGATCGGTGGAACGCGATCTCGAGATCGTGGCGCTCTGGTTCGAGGGTTGGCAGTCAAACTTTCCCGGGGAGGGGAATCCGGTGGGTGAGAATGTTGAAATCACGGCGGCGTTGCTGGGAAAAAATCGGTTTAAGCTCGATTTGCTGCCGGCCGATCATCCCGCGATCAATGCGGCCGGCGAATTGTGTGATCGGTGGGGCACGCCGCTATTTTTCCATCAGCTTTCGGGGTCTGAAATGGAGGTGCGCTCGGCGGGTCTCGATCGAGAACACCATACCGATGATGATGTGGTTTGGTCCCCCTAATGATCGTCTGAGTGTGTAGGGGGGGCCTAAGCCGGGAGACCGCCTCACGCGGAAACTGGGGGGGGGCACCTCGGCGAGCGTGACGCCGGTGAGTCTGACGCGTTTTTGGCGGGCGGTGCAACCTGCCGCCAAGGTCGCCGCGGGGCGAGGAATGTCCAAAGTTTCGGACGAAAACCGGCAGAGTTCATCGTTGGCTTTTCCGTCTACGGGGGGGCCTTGAGGCGGATTTTAAGCGGCCTCGCCCAGCCAACCCACCCCCTCGCTTTGGCGAGCACGGGGCCCGGCTTTGATGGCGAGGATGCACTCAACCGCAGAGCGCATCCGGGGAGGGGAAATTGAGCGACCGCACCATCCCTATGCAGGACCGCCTAGCCCGAACTTTGGATGAGGGCTTGATCGAGTGCGGCGATGATTTGCGCGGCAGGTTCGGTGCCGACGGAGAGGCGCAGGAGGTTGGGATCGATTCCGCTCCGGGCGAGTGCGTCGCGGCCCGATGGACTGGTGACCAAATCGTAGTGGGCGAGATAGATAAAGGGGCAGATCAAAGTCTGCTTCATGCCAAAACTGGGGCCTTTCGGCAGCGTGAGTTGATCGTAAAATGGAGCCAAGGGACCTTTGACGGTAAAGCTGATCATGCTGCCCACATGTTGGGGGCTCCGGGCGATTTTAAGGTAGTTGTCGCGCGTGGGTTCACGCATCGACCAATAGACCTGATCGATCGCGGGATGTTGGTGGAGGAACTTCACGACCTGCACGGCCGTGGCGTTGGTCTGAGCAATGACGGATTCGTAGTCCTCGATTTGCGCTGCCAGGCGAGAAAGATCGCGGGAGTAAATTGAGTCGCTGCGCTCATTGATCTGCTGCCGGAGCCAATCGGCGTCGGGGCCGACCGGGTTAATAATGGTGACGCCGGCAATCACATCGCCGTCGGACGCGGCATATTTGGTGAGGCTGTTGACGATCAAGTCGGCGTGCGGAAGCACTGAAACATTGAAGGGCGAGACCAGCGTCGGGTCGACGATGAGACGGCCGCCATGGCGGTGAATCATGCGGGCGACCGCGGGGAGGTCGGCGGTTTGAATGAGCGGGTTGGTGGGGGCTTCGGTGACGAGCCCCGCGAGTCGATCCCCGGCGGCGGCGCAAGCGGCGGCGAGGGCCGAGAGGTCGGTGACGTCGACGAGATGAATATAGTCCGGAGCGGAGGTGCTGAAGCGTTTGAGTTGGGCGATGGTATCGAGGTAGAGCCATCCGAATTGGATCCAGACCGTGCGCCCGCGGGAGGTCTGGAGATCGGCGAGGGAACGCCACGCGGCGTGAAAGGCGTTCATCCCTGATGGCGCGAGGATTATATCTGATTTTGCGGCGCCCGGGTAGGCCCGCAGTAGCGTGGCTTGGATCTTGGAAAGTGGATCGGTCAGTTGGAGGGATTCTGGGGCGAGAGGGGGGATGCGGCCCCGGACGGCGAGGTGATCCTCGGCCTCGCGTGAGCTGAGAAATCCACCGGTGTTTTGCAGGTAGGTTTTGGCGTGGTTCGCGATGATTGAATCGGGGGGGTGGGCGACGCCGTGCAAACCGGCGTGATCGATGATGACGACTGGACTCGTTTTGATTTCGGCGGCGAGGGCTTTTGCGGTGGTGGCGGAGCAGGTGAGCCAAATTTCGTGATTTTCGAGCGCGAGTTCGGTCGCGAGTTCAGCCCCGAGTCGACGATTGAAAGGGTGCACCACGAAGCGGGGGTAACCACTGCCCATGCAAGCGATCACCGCGGGGTCTTTTTCCTCGTAGCCAATGACATCTGCCATGGTCGGCAGACTACACGACACCGCGTGGGTGGTGTCGGGAATGGCGCGACCGAGGGGAATTGGAGCAAAGGCAGGCATGTGGTGGAGCGCAGACCTTGGCCACTCGCGGTTTGGCATGGCAATCCCCGGCGATGCGATCACCTCATCATTTTCAGCCAATTCGGGCCGAATTCCCATTACAGCAGGGGAAACTCAAATGTAACGGTCAGTCCCCGTTTGGGACGATTATCCAGTTTCCATTGCCCGGCGAGGGCCCGAGTGAGATCGCGGGAGAGTTTGAGTCCATAGCCACCGCTCGCCTCGTCGTTATCTAGGGCCGCGACTTGGCTCTCCATGAGACCCACGCCAAAATCGGTTACTTTGATGGTAAAGGTGGATTCGTTGGCGGAGAGGGAGATATCGATAGGTTCACCGGGGAGAGAAAAACGGCAGGCGTTATCGATTATCTCGGAGACCGACTTGATGAGTAGATCAATATTTACCGTTGCGGAAAGGGGGGCGAGCTCGAGCCGCAGAGTGTTGAGGCGATGGTGGTGGCGAGCAATTTGGCGGGCGGCATTCGCCAGTTGATCATGCAGCGAGACGGATTCGGCAGGATTGATGGTGAGGCTGCCGTCTTGAAGGCGAGAGTAGAGCACGAAGTTTTCGAATCGCTGATTGAGGGTTTCTGCGGCGCTGATGATATCGCGAGCGAACTCAGAGATGTCGGAGGGCGTCATGATGTGGGCGTCGCCTTCGATCACGGAGGCACAGCCGATGATCTCATGGAGAGAATCGACGAGGTTATCGGGCAAGATGGCACCGGTGTGGCGGTGCTTGGCCATAAGCTCTTGATGGGCGGCGCGGCGGCGGGTTTGGCTGCGTTCGAGGTGATGTTCGATCGTCGAAACCAGATCGCCCATTTTGATGGGTTTTGCCAGATAGTCATCGGCTCCCGATGTCATGCCTTTGCGCATATCATCGAGGTCGGCGTTACCGGTGATGAGGATGATGGGGGTGGCGGCGAGACCAGGGATTTCGCGGAATGCTTTCACGGCCTCGTGGCCACTCATGCCGGGCATCCGGATGTCCGATAAAATGATGTCGGGGTGGTGCGCTTGAGCGATTCGAATGCCTTGATTACCGTCATAGGCAACATGGACCCGGAAGCCCTCACCGGTGAAAAGATCACGGAAGGTTTCGCAGACTTCTTTTTCGTCGTCGATGATCAGAATAGAAGGCATGGAAGAGATTGATGAATGGGCCGGAACCTGGAAGAATTCGCGATAAAAGGCGACGTCAGATATTATTATTCGAAATAGGGATGGGGGTTGAAAATTCGCGAGCCCACGTGAGCATCCACGGTGATGAAATTGGTTTCTTGGAATGTAAATGGACTCCGAGCGGTTTTGAAAAAGGGGTTCCTCGACTTTATGGCTGAAGCGCAGCCGGACGTGCTTTGCCTGCAAGAAACGAAGTGCCAGCCGGGGGATGTGGAAAATGTGGAGTGGCCGTTCGGTTACGAGGTTCATTTTAGCGCGGCCGTGAAGAAAGGCTACAGTGGCACGGCGGTGTTTTCACGGGTGCCCACGTTGTCCGTGACCGAAGGGATCGGTAGCGCTGAACATGATCAGGAGGGGCGCACGCTGACGGTGGAATTTGAAGATTTCTATCTCGTGAATGTGTATGTCCCCAACGCGCAGCACGAATTGGCCCGTTTGCCTTACCGGCAACGATGGGATGCCGACTTCCTCGCTTATCTGCAGAAGTTGGAGCAGACGAAGCCGGTTGTGACCTGCGGTGATCTCAACGTGGCGCACAAGGAAATCGATCTCGCTCGACCCAAGGCAAATGGAGGGAACCCGGGGTTTTCCGACGAAGAGCGAGCGGGGTTAGACGCGTTTTTGGAACACGGGTTTGTGGACACGTTTCGTGAGTTTGAGCAGGGTCCGGACCATTATTCTTGGTGGACCTATCGAGCCGGCGCCCGCGGTCGTAACATCGGATGGCGCATCGACTATTTCTTGGCATCCGCAGCGTTACAGTCGCGCTTGGAGCGTGCCTGGATCAGCCCGGAAGTCATGGGCAGTGATCACTGTCCCGTGGGATTAGAACTAAAATGAAATCGGATAACCCGAAAGTTTCCCCGGCTCCGACCACTTCGCCGTGGGCCAGACCGGCGGCGTCCAGCGTGCACGGGTCCGGGCTTTATGCGACCAAGTCGATTCCCCAAAACACGCGGGTTATCGAATACGTGGGTGAACGGATTACGAAAAAGGAGTCCGATCGACGCGATACGGCGCGACTTAAGCGCCAAGATGAAGGCGACGACGGTTGCGTGTATGTTTTCGAAATCAATCGACGTTACGATATTGATGGTGAGGTGAGTTGGAATACGGCCCGACTCATCAATCATTCGTGCGAACCGAATTGTGAGACGGAAAATACCCGGGGGCATATTTGGATTACAGCGGTGCGCGATATCCAGGAAGGGGAAGAATTGAATTACGATTACGGCTTCGATTGGTCCGTCTGGGAGGATCATGCTTGTCGATGCGGGGCACCGTCGTGTGTTGGTTATATCGTCAAGAAAGGACAGCGTTGGCGGGTGCGGCGGGTGTTGGAGCAGCGCGCGAAAAAGTGATGCACAAGGGGGCTGGCCAAATGGTTGAGCGCAGGTGAGCTTACGCGAGCCGATGGATCCGACCGACCAGAACTTAAAAACTCTACTGACGAAGGCACCCGCCCGCTCATTGGCGGTGGCGGAAAGTCTCACTGCTGGTCATGTGCAAGCGCGTATCGGAGCGATTTCAGGGGCGTCCCTTTTTTTTCGAGGCGGGGTGACGGCCTATACATTAAAGGCTAAGGTGGAGTTGTTGGGGGTCGATCGGGAGGGGGCAGAACGGTGCGATTGCGTGAGTGAAACCGTGGCTTTGCAGATGGCGCGAGGCGTGACGAAATTATTTGCGGCGAATATTGGAGTGGCGACGACGGGATATGCGGAGCCCGATGCGGAAGCAAGGGTGAGCAGTCCGTATGCTTGGTGGGCGATTGTGGAACGGCTCCCGAATGGAGGCGTCGCGGAACGGTCGGGACGCGTCGTGACGCCGCTGCTTGATCGAGTCGCGGTCCAGGATCTCGTCACGGATGAAGTCTGGATGGCGTTGATGGATTATCTGCGCGCAAGGGCGAAGCCGACCGACTCGTCCTAGCATGAAAGTCCCGTCGATGGCGGCCAAGGTCGTGCGTGGGTTCGTCCAAGCCTTGGGGCGTTTTTATTACCCTCGGATTGAGGTGGGGGGATTGGGCACGGTGCCCAAGATCGGCCCGGTTCTCTTGGTCGCGAACCATCCCAACTCGGTGTTGGATTCCGTGATAGTAGGAATTGCGGCGGGGCGGCCAGTGAGGTTTCTGGCGAAGGCACCGTTGTTTGATGTGCCGATATTTGGGCCATTGATACGCGCATGGGGCATGATCCCCGCGTATCGGGGTAAGGATAGCGTGAATCCGCGGGAGGAGGTGGCGAAGAACCTCGCATCGTTGGCGATCGCGGCGCGGGCGTTAGGGGAAAACGGTGGCACGGCGATGGGAGTATTTCCCGAGGGGAAGAGTCACGACGACCCCCAACTGGCGCTGGTGCGTTCGGGAGCCTCGCGGCTTGCGATGCGGGCGGTGGCGGCGGGCGTGCATGGACTGCAGATCGTGCCGATGGGCCTGAACTACGAACGCAAGGACCGGTTTCGGACGGCAGTTTGGGTGGAGGTCGGCGAGGCGATCGATGCGGACGAGTGGATGGCGCGACACGGCAATGAGGAGCGGGCGGCGATGCGGGCGTTGACTCCGGAAATTGATCGCCGACTTAAGCAGGTGGTGGTGCATCTCAACGATGCGACATGGCAGCCGCTGTTGGAAGAAATCGAGGGACTGATTCCGGCGGCCGGAGGGCTGCGGATTACCGGGGTGTTGCAAATGCGCAAGCGGGTGGCGGGAGCCATTAACGGGTTCTACCGTCGGGATGCGTCGAAGGCCGAGGAGCTCGCGGATCGAGTGCGGAAATGGCGGGCCAAACGCGAGGAAGCTGGGCTGGCGGTTGATGCGCGTTTTTTCCGCCAGCCGATGTGGCGGCGATTACTGGCCGTGTTCGTTGATGCGTTCCGGCTGCCGTTGGCGCTAGGGTTGGGATTCTTGGGATTGGTGCACCATTTGCCGCCTCATGTGGTGGCGCGGATTTGGGCCGCGCGCTGGGATCACCCCGGGAAGGTGACGGTGGCGCTGCATCGATTATTGGTGGGGCTACCGGTGCATCTGACTTGGTATCTTGGCGTGACAATTTGGATGCTCTACACCTTCCAGCCTTGGGTTGCATGGGGGTGGTTGGCGTTGATGCCCTGGGCGGGGTTGTGCACGGTCTGGGTGGGGCGACGTATGCGGGTGGTGATTCCATTGTGGTGGGCGGAGGCCAAGCTGTTGTTGCAGCGCGAACGGGTGGCGGAGCTGCGCGAGGAGCGGAAAGGTCTGGTCGCATCGCTGGTGGCGCTGGCCGACGAGTATCCCGACGTGCTCGCCCGAGGTCGGCGATCGCGCCTCGTGAAGCCGCCGTGGTGGTTAACGCTATTGGTGGCGGCGACGTTGGGGGGAATCACCGCCATTTTTGGGGGATGGTTAATGCGCGATCGTCCGTTGGAGTGGTGGCGAACGGATAGTCCGGCGTTACATGCGATGGGGCCGGCAGTGCTGGATGGCCGGTTGCGGAGCGATGAGCGGGGACTGGAGGCGGTCATTGATGGCTTGAGCGGACTGGAGGCGCGATTTCGGGTATTTGAAAATCAGTTACTCGTCGGAGAGCGCAGCTATTATCGACCGGCGGATGACGATGAAATACGGCGAATGTTGGTTTCGTATTTAAGTTACCGGGCAGCCTTACTACGCACGATTTGGGGTTACCAGCGGTTTGAGCAACTCACGGATGAACCGACCCGGCTACGGGCCCTGTTGTTGCACTACACCGCGGCGGCGGTGCTCTACGATTATTCCGCCCGGTTTGTCTTAGCGTTCGAGACGAGTGAGGAGGCTCAACGAAAGCTCAATGAAGGTGAGCCTCGCTGGGATTTACCGCCGGGAACTTACGATCGTATTCGCGCGAATTTGGCTAATATCGCCCACCGGAAATGGTTGGAGGCGGGGTGGCGGCATTACCACGAGACGCTGCCGGCGTGGACGGCGGCGGGGATGGGGCCGGTGAATGGGGGGCGCGCGGCGAATTTTCATGATGCGATCATCGAGGCGGGACGTCGCACGGCATCCCTGAGTGAACGGATTATGCGCTACAAGATGAAGACGGCATTTGCGGAGGTGAAGGAGGTGGCGGGGGGCAGTTATTATCGGGCGAGTGCAGCGATCTCGTCTTTGATTGGTGACGCGAAGATCCGGGCTCCACGCAATAATCAGTCACTGGTTACGCCTGAGTTATTGGAGCGTCTGCGGCCCCTGTTGCAGCCCGGTGACGTGTTGATCGAGCGCCGCAATTGGTATTTATCCAACGCGTTTCTACCGGGGTATTGGCCGCATGCGGCGTTGTATGTGGGCACACCGGACGATCTAAAAGCGATGGGGCTCGATCAGAATCGAGAGGTGGCGGCGAAACTGGCCCGGTTTTCAGGCGGGGATGCCGCCGGTCATGGGTTTGCGATAATCGAGGCCATGAGCGAAGGCGTGGTTTTTACTTCGTTGGAGCATTCGGTGGGCGAGGCCGATGCGGTGGCGGTATTGCGGCCGCGGCTGTCGGAGGCGCAGAAGCGGGCGGCGATTGCGCGGGCGTTTAGTCATGCGGGTAAACCGTATGATTTTGATTTTGATTTTTTCAGCAGCGACAAGCTCGTGTGCACCGAACTGGTGTATCGCGCTTACGGGGACGAACTGACGTTACCGCTGCAGGATATTTTGGGTCGGCAAACTTTGCCGGCGATTGGGATCGTGCGCGCCTGGGCGGAGCCGATGGAGAGCGGGCCAGAGTGGGACTTTGTGGCGTTTCTCGATGGAAATGAGCGCACGGGCAACTGCACGTGGGCGGACGAGGAGGCGTTGAAGGAGTCGCTGGAGCGTCCTGCGCTTACGTGGTTCAATTGACGCCGGGCCCGAAAAAGCCCGGAACCGATTGCGGCGCCGGGCTTGGACGGAAAGGGAGAGGCAAGGGGCCGGAGCTTATTGCGTGATTTGAGTGACAAATTGCACGAGATGGTCGGTCTCGGGCTGATTAGGCACCCAGTCGCCTTGGAGGAGCTCTGGCAGCGTGTAGCGCGTATTGTAGTAGCTGCGGATGGCGTTGTTATTGGCTTGAAGCCAGCCACCGCGAACGGAAACCCCGGCGAAGAGACCTTTGTTCTTGGCGTAGACGAGGACCGGGATGTCGAGCATCGACCGCGTGATGCGCTCGGCTTCGGCAGCCTTTGGACCGGCGACGGCCTTGGCATCTACCCCGATATTGAAGCGACCTTTGTAGAGAATTCGTGGCGTCGCGTCGTCGGTGAGAATATAGACGGTTTCGATCGCGGTGCCGCCGGCCTGGAGGCCAAAGCTGGCCTCGCCGGCGTTGAGCATGCCGGGATTGCTCCAGGTGCCGTCGGCCCGTTTGGCGAGGATTACGCCGTAGCCGTCTTTCAGGCCAAAGAGAAATCCGGCCTTAAATTGGTTGGTAATGATGATGGCCTTGGCCTCGCGCAGCACTGCCTGAGGGATGGCGTAGCGGGGATCTTCCATGAATTCGCGGAGGATGGCTTCACAGGATTCGAACCGCGTGACATAGTCATCGCGCGAGAGGGCGCGCTCGGCTTGAAGTGCGGTGGTGGCAAAGAGGGTAACAAGGACGATGGAAAGGAATCGCTTCATAACATTAACAATGATGGGTCGAACTATGCACGGTAGGAACGGCTTGGAAAGCGTTGATTGGGGCAGGAGGAAAAACCAAACGGCCTGCTGGCACGTGGTCTGGGGGGGACATCGGGGAGAAAGGAAAGTTCTCAATCTAATTTGCGAGCGGTGAGATCGTCTTCATCCCAGCCAAAGTAGTGGCCGAGCTCGTGCAGGAAGGTGATATGGACCTCGTCGATAAAGACGGGGCGCTCGCGCTCGGCGTAGTCCCAGATATTACCGAGGAAGAGCAGGATTTGAGCGGGAACATCGTCCATCGCTTCGCCGTGAGGAGGGCCGACGAAGAGGCCAAGGATATCGGGCTCAAATTCAGTTCCGAGAATCGCAGGGGTAGGAAACTCGTGTAGATGCACGGGGATACCGGCGGCGTGGGGGCGCAATTCGGCGGGGAGGGTCTCGAGGGTGTCGAGGATTGTCTGATCGGCGAGGGCTTCGAGCTGGAAATAAGTCACGGTGGAACAACGGAGCGAGGGTGGATCGATCGTCCGGCTTAAATTAGACGATTCCTGAGGATTGGCTATTCCAGTTTATTCGTGTGCAGTCGTATTTTTAAGCATGAAACCACGAAAAATTGCAGTCATTGGAGGCGGTGCGGGGGGATATTTCTCGGCGATTGCCGCGGCAGATACTGATCCGAACGCTCGGATCTCGATTTTCGAATCGACGGTGCATCCGTTGACCAAAGTGCGCATCTCGGGGGGCGGCAGATGTAACGTGACGCATGCTTGTTTTGAGCCTCGAGAGTTGGTGAAACGATATCCCCGGGGGTCTCGTGAGTTGATCGGACCCTTAAATCGGTTCGGACCGCGTGACACGGTGGCTTGGTTTCAGGCGCGAGGGGTGGAGCTCAAAACAGAGAAGGACGGGCGGATGTTTCCGACGACGGATGATTCGGGCACGATTGTCGATTGTTTGCAGGGCGCGGCGCGCGAGGCGTCGATTGCGGTGAGGTTAAGAACGCCGGTGCGGGAGTTGGTGCGCTACGCGAGTGGTGAATTCACCCTGACGTTGGGCGATGGGAGCGCGGAGAGTTTTGATCGCGTGATTATCGCCACGGGGGGGACTAAGGTGGCGGGCGGATTTGCGCTGGCGGAATCGGTGGGTCACAAGATCGAGCCGTTGGCCCCGTCGTTATTTACTTTTCAGATCGACGACGAGCGATTGCAGGGACTCGAGGGACTCGCCGTGCCCAGCGCCGTGGCCAGTGTGCCGGGTACGAAGTTGAGCGAGATGGGGCCGGTGTTGATGACCCACTGGGGGTTGAGCGGGCCGGCAATTCTGCGGCTCTCGGCTTGGGGGGCGCGCGAGTTGGCGAGTCGTGACTATCGGTTTGCGGTCCGGATTGGCTGGACGGGCGATGACAACGTGGACCGGGTGCGGGCTGCGCTGCAGGAAGGGCGAAGTGAATTGGCCAAGAAGCAGATTCATAACGCGAATCCCGTGGGGCTGCCGGGACGATTATGGGAGCGGTTGGTGGCGTCGGCGGGCATCGCCAAAACAACGATTTGGACGTCGTTGCCCAAACAATCGATGACGGCGTTGGCCCAGGCAGTGGCGGCGAGTGAGTTTCAAGTGAAGGGTAAGAGCACGAATAAGGAGGAGTTTGTGACTTGTGGCGGCGTGCGCTTGAAGGAAATCGATTTTAAGACGATGGAGAGCCGGCTTTGTCCGGGATTGCATTTTGCGGGAGAGGTCATGGACATCGATGGCATCACCGGGGGATTTAATTTTCAGGCGGTTTGGACGACGGGAATTTTGAGCGGGCGCGCGGCGGCGACTCCGTCTCCCTGAGGAGGATCGGATCTTCGCCGGTCGAATTTCTGGCTGGGGTCGAGCGATCCAGGACCGCTGGCTCAGGGCGAAGGAAGTCGGCGCGTTTGAATCCCTCGGGGTTAAAACGGGCCTGGTGATGAGATTTAGCGGGAGGGCTTTGAGGGGAGTGGGAAAGCAGCGGGGGGCTTGCTCCCGCGCGCGGGGGTGTCATGTAGGTTGGCGTGCCCACCTATTTTGAGCTGCTCGCGTTGATTGCCCCGGTCTTTTTGCTGATCGGAGTGGGCTCCGTGGCGCGGTTTTTGGGGTGGATGAATCCGGAAATCGATGCGGGATTGTTGAAGATTGTGCTCAATGTTTTTTACCCGGCGTTGATTTTCAAAAGTGTGTTGGGGAATCCGGCGTTGGCCGACCCTCGAAATGTCTTTTGGCCTCCGGTCGTTGGGTTTGTGACCATGGCGGGAGGAATATTGTTGGCGTGGTGGATCGGCCGGTCGTTGGGATTTTCGAAAGGAAAGGGGCTCAGGACCTTCGCGTTTGCCGCGGGTATTTTCAACTATGGTTACATTCCGATTCCGCTGATGGAGTCGCTCTTTGGACGCGAGAGTATCGGGGTGTTGTTGGTGCATAACGTGGGTTGTGAAATCGCGATTTGGACGGTGGGAGTGTTGGTGCTATCGGGGCTCTCGTTGCGGGATGGGTGGAAGCGATTGATCAGTGGTCCGGTGATTGCCTTGGCGGCGGCGGGGGTGGGGAATTTATTAAATGTCGATACGGTGATGCCGGAGGCCGCGAATCGAACGATTGCGATGGCGGCGGCGTGTGCGATTCCGGTGGCGTTGGTGGCGATCGGTTCGACGCTGGCAGAATTCTTGAGTAAGCCATCGCAGTTATTTTCGCTGCGGGTGACGCCTGCGGCGTGCGCGCTGCGACTGGTCTTGTTCCCGGCCCTCATCCTGGGTTTAGCGAAAATTTTGCCGGTGAGTCAGGAACTCAAGCGGGTCATGATGGTGGAAGCGGCGATGCCGGCGGGCGTGATCCCCATTTTGATTGCGCGGCACTATGGAGGGAAGCCGTTGACGGCGGTGCAGGTGGTGATCGGCACGACGGTCGTCGGGTTGATTGCGATACCGTTGTGGCTGCGCATTGGGCTGGCGTGGATCGGTTGACGCGACGGCATCGGCTCGTCTTGATCACCGGCAATGGAATGGATTGCCGACCCCCAGATTTGGATTTCGCTCCTCACGCTCACGGCTCTCGAGGTCGTGCTGGGAATCGATAATATTATCTTCATTTCGATTCTAGCGGGCAAACTACCGGCGGATCAGCAGGACAAGGCGCGGAAGACCGGGTTGATGTTGGCGTTGGTGACGCGGATACTTTTGTTGATGAGTATCTCGTGGTTGATGGGGCTCACGAAGCCGTGGTTCACGCTGCCGTTGCTCGACCATGCGGTTTCCGGGAAAGACCTGATATTGTTGATCGGAGGACTGTTCTTAATCGGAAAAAGTGTGATGGAGATTCACGAGAAGCTGGAAGGGGATGACGGGCACGCGACGGCTTCGCTGAAGCGGGCGACCTTCCAGGCGGTGATCGTGCAAATTCTCCTCCTCGATGTCGTTTTCTCACTGGATTCGGTGATCACGGCGGTCGGGATGGCCGACGTGTTGGGGGTAATGATCGCCGCGGTGGTGATCGCGATGGGGATCATGTTGTGGGCGGCGAAGGATATCAGCGATTTCGTGAACCGGCACCCGACGCTGAAGATGTTGGCGCTCAGTTTTCTGATTCTGATCGGGGTGATGTTGGTGGGCGAAAGTATGGGGCAGCACATCCCCAAGGGGTATATCTACTTCGCTATGGCGTTCGCTTTTGGAGTCGAGATGTTGAATCTGAAACTCCGCGGGAAAGGCGCGCAGCCGCCGCCGGTCGAGTTCAAGCAGCCCTATCGTTAGGCGAGTGGAAGTCGCGATAAATTCATCAATCAATAATCCGCATGAATCTCCGCTTTCCAATGCTTTGTGCTGGAGTCCGGAAACTCGCTTTAGCTTTAGTGCTGGGTCTCGCCCTCACGCCAATTGAGGCTTATGCGGCGGCACCGGTGGTGACGGCGCATTTGCGAACTCAATTGGTGGTGGCGGGGATACGGTGGTTTTTCAAGTCGAGCTGGAGCAAACTGAGGGGGCGACGCTCGAGTGGGTTCATAATGGAAGTGTCCTCGTTGGTGAGATGTCTGGGACGCTGACCTTGGATGCGGTGACTCGCGATTTGGAGGGTTGGTATCAGGTGCGGGTTTCCAACGCTGAAGGTCGCGTCACTTCGGTCGCGCATTTGCAGGTGGCTCCGGAGAATGGTGGTGCGATTGCTTGGGGAAGTGGCGAAGGAGATTGGCTGGAGGTGGTGCCGGAAGCCCGCCATGTGATGGCAGTGGCAGCAGGAATCCAATTCAACGTGGCGGTGATTCGCGGCGGTACGGTGGTGGCTTGGGGTTACAACGGGGAGAGTCAGACTGAGGTGCCTTCGGACTTGGACCGAGTGGTCGCGGTGGTGGCTGGTCCGCATCATGCGCTCGCGTTGCGGGATGATGGGACGGTGGTGGCGTGGGGGGGAGACAATTCTTCCTCGGGGCAGGCCGACGTGCCGCCAGGCTTGAACGACGTGGTGGCGATCGGTGCGGGCTATAACGAAAGCGTGGCGCTTAAGGCGGATGGCACCGTGGTGGAGTGGGGGCATCAGTTTGTGCCGACGCCGGAGGAAGCAACCGATGTTGTGGCAATTTCTGTCGCCTACTTCAATAACTACGCGGTCAAGGCCGATGGGACCGCATTGTCATGGGGACTCAATTCCGATGGCGAGGCGACGGTGCCAGACGACCTGGGCTCGGTGCGCTGGATCTCTGGCGGGTTGCACCACTCACTTGCCATCACCCTAGGCGGTGAGGTTCGCACCTGGGGGGAGGGAACTCCCGGTGCATTGGAGGTTCCCGATGAATTGGGAACGGCGCATTGGGTGAGAGGGGGAGAGCATAGTTCGATGATGCTGACTGACGATGGTAGCGTAGTCGGATGGGGCAACGCGGCAGTGGTGGCTATAATTCCTGCGGAGACTGTCGGCAAAACTTGGGACTTGGGAGTCGGCTATCGCCACGCGATCGCCTTGGTGGAAACCACTCCGCCGGAGATTGTTTTACCTCCACGCGCGGTGTCGGCGAAGGCCGGGGAGAATGTGAGTTTAGACGTTTTGGCGGATGGATTGCCGCCGTTGACCTACCGCTGGCTGCGCGATGGCGAGCCTATGCCGGAAGGCCCCCGTTATCGCGGGCAAGAAACTGACTGGTTGTCGCTGGATAACATCACGTCGGATAATGCGGGAGAATATATGGTCGAAGTGACCAACGCCGTGGGCACAACCACCACCGTGCCGGTGTTGTTGCGAGTTGGTGCGATGCCGGAAATTGTTTCTGCGCCGTTGAGCCAATTGGTGACCGTCGGTGAGGCATTGGATTTGATGGTGGCAGCGACCGGCACCGAGCCTTTGCGCTTCCAGTGGAAACGGAATGGTCGGGTGATTCCCGAGGCGACGGAGGCGAACTGGAACTTCCCTGCCGTCGAGCGAGCGGATGCGGGGGTCTATCAGATTGAGGTTACCGACGCACTAGGTGCTTCCTCGACGCGGGTGTTCGAACTCAGGGTGACCGATCATAGTTTTACACGCACGACGGTGGTGAGTTGGGGCTCGGTCTATTCAGGGCTTCCGGCTCAGGTCAGGATGTTAGTCTCCTCTCCGATGTAGTGAAATTGGCGACTCCGCGAGGAGGGCCGAGCGGCGTAGTGCTAGCGTTGCACTCTTCGGGTGAACTTGGGATTGAAACGGCGAGTGAAAGTGTCGCCCAGAGCGCTCCGACAGCAATGGGAAAAGTGGCGAACATGGCGGTGGGATCAGGTTATATGTGGGCCACGGATGTGGAGGGTGGTTTGTGGCAGTGGCGGACTGACGGAACCGAGGTGACTCATCGGAGTCACGCGCACATTATCTCGTTTGTGGTGGTCGAGAGTTATGTGTTGGGCATTCGGGACGATGGTCGCATTTTGATCCTAGGAGGCTCCTGCACCGATTGGATCCGGGAAAATTTACCGGATTATGTTCCGGGGATGATGGAACTCGTTCCCGCTCAATACGGGGTGCTGACGTTGCAGGATGATGGCACGGTGAGAGACTTTTCTACTCACTCTAGTGCGCCCGAAGTTCCGGCCGAGTTGGATGACGTCGTTTCGTTGTCAGCCGGTAGTGCTCATGTGCTCGCGCTGCGCCGTGATGGGTCGGTAGTGGGCTGGGGAAACAACTACTATGGTCAGACGGATGTTCCGGAGGGGGTGACCGACGTGACGGAGATTTACGCCAACCGCCACGGGTCTTTCGCCCTGCTTGGCGACGGCACATTGCGCACTTGGGGGGAAGACAGTTTGGGTATGTTTGATGTGCCCACCTTGGATTCGCCGATCCTTGAGTTTTTCGAGGGATATTCCGCCGGGCTTGCGTTGATTGCCGGCGAGGAACCCGACAGGCTGGAGGTATCGGCTCCGGTTGACGCGGTGGCGGCGGGGGCCACTGCTGAATTCGTCGTGACGGCGACGGGCACGGGGCCGTTCACGTATCAATGGTTTAAGGACGGGGTGGCACTGGTGGGAGAAACGGGTGCGGTGCTGACACTCGCCAATGCGCAAGTGAGCGACATTGCTGACTACACGTTGCGAATTCGTAATGCATTAGGGGAGGCCCTGTCGCAGTCGGTGCAATTGAATGTTACTGGCGGTAATACTCCGCCGCAGCTTCGCCACGGCTGGACCTCAACGTCGGCTTGGGCGGGGACGCCGGTGACGATAAACTCGACTGTGGTGGGCGGAATTCCACTCAACCACCAGTGGTTTTACGGTGGAATCGGAGACGAATCGCAGCCGGTGGAAAATGGTGAGGCGACGACTATTACGGATAGCAATGAATCCTCCGGTCGGTTGTGGCTACGCAGCACTAATTCCGCTGGATTACTCAACAGCAGTGAAGGAGTTCTGATCCGATGGTTCGAAGAAGACTCGGGGTTTGATGACGACGACGAGATTAGTTCTACGCTAACGGGCGGTTCTTTGCGTTGCAGAGCATCTATGGAGATGAGGCGGCGTATTCGACCACTCCTGGAAGCTGGACTCTGGTTGACAATGCCGGGGCTGCCCCGTTCGCAGAAGTGGTGTATGGGTTGGGCCGTTACATTGCGCCTTCTCGCGCTGCCCGCTTGGGGGATGCCGAGTATTCTACATCGATTGATGGGGTGCGCTGGGTCGATGTTGATCTGCCAGATATAGCGGTGGGTTTTTCGAAAATCGCCTTCAATGGCACTCGCTTCATCGCTCTGGTCAATGACGGTCAGATTTTCAGTTCGATCGATGGTGAGAATTGGGCACGGGTGCATGAGCTCCAAAATTTCCGCACGGGCGAACTAATGGTAGATGCGGTAGGTGGGTTCATCCACACTGGCCGCGATGGATATGTCGCACGTAGCGCTGATGGGCTGAGTTGGAGCCAGCAGCAGGTCTCGGGGAATCCCGACCTCCAGGTGGCCTTCAGCGGAAACGGGCGTATCGTCGCGATCGAACCCGGATTTTCCCACGTCTCGATGGATGGGGGGACGACATGGATTCGACATGCACTGCCCAGCCTGCCTCAAGGTTTTACTTCTCAATCGGGTATCGCCTATGGCGCAGGGGTTTGGATAGCAGTGCAGGGTGCGCATGTGCTGCAGTCACTCGACGGTGAAAATCGGACTGCGGGCACGGACTTTGTGCCGCTGCCAACTCACTATGGGAGCACTAGTTTGTCGGTCACTTACGGCAATGGTGAGTTTATTATTACTGGCCAAGAAGATCGCATCCTCCGGTCGCTGCCAATGCGGGAGGCGTTGCGGGGGGCGGTAAACTCGAAGCACGTTGGGGTGGCTTCGGGTGATTTTGCGGAGCTAGCCATTACACTTTCGGGCCCGACGAATGGCTACCAGTGGTATGAAGGTGAGAGTGGGGACACCTTACGGCCTGTTGAGGGGGCGACTGAAGCGTCTTTCACGACACCTTCACTGACGGAAAATGCTAATTACTGGGTGCGGGTTTCGGGCGATTTTGAGACGGTCGATAGCGGCACATTTAAGGTAATTGTGGCCATGCCGCCTCTCCGCAGTCGCGTGACGGTGTCATCGGTCAGGATCTGGAGATGGTCTTCGAAGTCACGAGTGACGCCCCGCTCAACTACCAGTGGTATGAAGGTGAGTCGGGCAATGTAACACGACCTGTAGCTGGTGCGACGATGGCACAGCATGTTCCGGCCCCGACCGAATTCACTCGCACGTATTGGGCCCGAGCGAGCAACGCGGCTGGAACGGTGGACAGTGCCACTGCTACGGTCACCGTTTGGAAAGTCTTTAGTGGTCATCGTGCCGCGCGAGACATGGTTAAATTCGAGGGTCGTTGGTATGCAGCTAACGGAAGATCGGTGATGGTGTCAGAGGACGGACGGGAGTGGGCTGTGTTGCAGGAAGCAAGCCTCGCCGAAGTGGGTGCGGAACAGCTGACGGTAGGCGAGGGTATGTTGCTAGCGAGTAGTCGTAGCGGACACTGGGGGTCCTTGGATGGAGTAAATTGGAAAAAACTCTCCTATGGCGGATCGGGTTGCACAGGCTATTCCGGCAACGCCGTGTTCGGTGCGGGAGTGTGGGTAAGCACGTTGCCAGATATTCGGTGGTCGGTTGATGCGAGGGAGTGGAATTACATCGAGAATAGCCCGTCGTTGGTTCGAGATACCACTTTTGCCGATGCGCGATTTGTCGCAGTGGGTGCGGATATTGAGTCCTTTGACGAGGGCGAAATCCACTCGTCGTTCGACGGAAAAAACTGGACCGATCGAACACCGGCGTGGTCGGCCGAACTCACCAGGCTGAATGCGATCACGCATGGCGACGGACGATTTGTGGCGGTAGGAGAGGGTGGCACGATCGTTCGATCGTTGGATGCTCTTGAATGGACCGTGGTGAGTCCAATCGGTGCGAGCGATCATGAGTTTACTTCGGTCGTTTGGGGAGCGGGCCGTTTTGTCGCCGGCGTGTCGGGCACCAACACGGTGTGGTGGTCGGAAGACGGGGCGACTTGGCAGGAGGCGATTGGGCCGGAGAGGCTGTCCGGTGATTATGTTCACTATATTGATGGCCAATTCCGGGCCGAAGGTGCGAGTGGTTGGGCTTTTGAATCGCCGGATGGTGTGGAATGGCAGGTTGTTTCGGGCTGGCCGCGATTGGGGACCGACTACAGCCAAAACAGTGACGAGGCCCTGCCGGGTCTCGCTGCGGGGAATGGACTCTTTATGCTACTGGAGCCCAACCCGCGATACAGCGAAGAGGATACGCCGGCCTACGTTTCGGTTGATGGGATCGATTGGCGTGAAGTGGCATCGCCGGGTTACGTATTTGATAGACTAATACACTACAATGGTTGGTTCATCGCTTCTGCTGAGGTGGACGGCGGGTTCGGGTTGAGGATCAGCCGGGATGGCGTGAGTTGGGAAACGAGTTTAGTGCTGACGAATAACACCCAAATAGCTCGGTTCATTCGAACGAAGGAAGGACTGGTTGCGATTTCCAACCAGAGCGGGATGTTCCGTTCCTCCGACGGTGAAAACTGGGAACAATTGCCTTATGATTTCTCGTTCAGCCGGGAGATTCTTGCCGCTTCAGATTCACGATTTGTGACAACAGGCTATCGTGCGGTGTATGTCTCCTCTGACTTGGCGCACGGCGCACTGGTCGATTTTCCGTTCGACTACTCCAGATTTGATGGTGCCGCCTATGGCAACGGACGATTCGTGCTAGGCACTCAATTTTTGAGCAAGTTCTACAGTTCGACGGATGGAATTACTTGGGAGCCTCAGGTCGGTCCTGAACTGAGTTCGCACGACGAACTAGTTTTTGTCGATGGGCGCTTTTTGGCGCTGGGAAACTCTAGAATCAGTTCTTCGCGGGATGGGCTTAGTTGGCGAACGCCCCCAGGATTCTTGCCGCATCAGAAGGTGACACAGCTGGGTGGCACCACTTTGCTCGCAGGCGGAACACATCTGGCCATTGCTCAACGCGATCCGGCGGTGGGTGGCATCGTGACCGTAGCTGGATCCTTGATTGTTGCGGAGGGGGATCCGGTTCGTTTGGCCGTGGAGGCGGTGGGGCATGATTTGGACTACCAATGGTATCGCGGGGAAGAAGGCGACACGTCGCAGCCACTTGATCAGGGGACGGGCGCTGCTCTGGAGGTTGCGCCGGAAGAGATCACCGGCGGTGCGGTTTTTTGGGTGCGGGTCACGTCGGGAGCTCAGTCGTGGTCGAGTGAGTCCTTGCTGGTGCAGGTGTTCTCCGCGCCGGAGATTGCGACGCATCCCGTTGGCCAGTTGGTCCCACTTGAGGGCTCGATATCACTCAATGTGGCGGCGACCGGTGCGGGCATGCTGCACTATCAATGGTGGCGGGATGGGACTCGGTTGGAAAATTCCGATTTCGCAGTGTTGGTTCTCGACGCCGCGCACGAAGAGGTGGGTGGTGAGTATGTCGCCGTAGCCTACGACGAGTATGGAGTGTCCGCGAGTGAGTCGGCGCTGCTGGAGATTCCGGATGTCCCCGAGATTGTGACGGAGCCGACGGCGCTCGCGGTGTCAGTCGGTGCCACGGCGGAGTTTGCGGTCGAGGCGCAGGGATTATCGCTGTTTTATCAATGGCGGCGCAACGGGCTCGAACTGCCGGATGAAACGACTGCCGTGCTCATAGTGGCGCAAGTCGACGGGAGCGATGCGGGTATCTATGATGTGGCAGTGAGGAATCGTGGTGGCTCGGTGACGTCCGTCCCCGCGAGATTAACGGTCGAAGGAAGCGCAACACTGGCCCCGGCGTTTGTGGTGGGCTCGGGAATGATTAACAGTTCCGGCAACCGCCTAGGGCACATGCCATTCCGAATCGAGGGCAAAGGGATCAAGCGCGTGCTCCTGCGGGTTTTGGGCCCAGCGATGGCAGCGGATGGAGATTCGACGTCTGCTTGGGTGAGGGACCCCAATCTGATTCTACGGGATCGGACAGGCGCCGCGATCGTGGCCAACGACGATTGGGCTGATGCGGTTGATGGCGGTGACGCAGTGAGGCTTGCGAACACTATGTCTGGAGCAATGCCGTTGGCGGAAGGTAGCGCTGATGCTGCTCTGGTGGTTGAACTCACGCCGGGGTCTTATACCTTGGAATTTGATTGGCTGGGCTCCGGCAGGGTCGTTCCGGAAGTGTGGGATTTGGATGTGGCTGACGAACCGAGTGCGCGATTGGCCTCGTTGGGGCTCTTCTCTCGGATTGCGTCCACCTACTATTTACCGTCGTTGACCTTTGTGGTGCCATCGCCGGGAGGACGTGAGGTGGTATCACGGCATCTCGGACCGGCGCTTGAGCGCGAAGACGCCATGAGAGGACCCCGATTGCAGCTCACTTCTGGCGGTTCTTCTCCCGTGATCGTGGGATCTGCCACGGGCTGGGAGGCCAGTGATTGGCCGACTTGGTTGCTCGATGGGTTGCGTGGATTGCCGATGGAGCCGAATGAGTATGACGCGATGCGTATCGATCGTTTGACGGCAGGCACACATCAACTCATAGGAATCACGTCGAGATACGATACAGGGTTTGGGTTGTTGGAAGTCGTTGATCCATTGGCTGCGGAATCGCCGGCTGAAATTGTGGTGCTAGTCCCTGCAGTATCGCAGACGGTGTTGGCGGGTTATGACGTGCGATTTGAGGTTCTGGCTGCGGGGCCTAGAGAGCGCTCTTACCAATGGAATCTTGATGAGCAACCGATTGAAGGAGCCTCTTCTGCATCGTTGCTACTGGCGGAGGTGCAGCCGGAACGAGAGGGAGACTACACGCTGACGATTTTTACCGAAGGTGAAACTCTAACGACGGCGCCGGTCGTATTGACGGTGATTGGGGGCGGGCCGGTGCGGGCTGCGCACTCCATTGCCGTTAGTCTAGTCGCTCTGGGCGAAACAGCTAGGATATCGGTGGAGCTTGAGTGGGATGATCGCCCGGTTGATCTTGCCTATCGCGTCGAGTTGCCGGAGGGATGGACGTTAGAGAGTGACGATGCTTCTGCGGCAGTAGAAGTGCCGGCGGTGGGTGCTGCGGGGCCGTTGGGATGGCGTTTCGGTTCGCTGACCGGAAGTGGCGCGTTGAGCTTCTCATTTGTCGTTCGCGTGCCGGAAGCAGCAGACCGTTATAACTCTATTATGGGCGAAGTAGTGCATGCGGGGCTGGGCGGGAGTGAAGTGGCTAGTGAGGCTCTTCCTTACTATCTGGGGGTCGGCGCGGTGAAAGGCATCCATGATGCCGACACGGATCGAGATCGCCGATTTGGCCTGTCCGAGCTGCTGCGAGTGATTGAGCTCTACAACACGCGATTCGGGACGACGCGGACGGGTCGGTATCGGTTGTCGGAGTCGACGGACGATGGTTATGCGCCGGAAAGTTCGAGCGATGAGGCCGCTGATCTGGCCAGCTACCATTCGGCTGATGTCGATCACGATGAACGGTTTTCGTTGTCGGAGTTACTCCGAGTTATCGAGATCTATAATACCCGAAGTGGGACCACCCGAACTGGAGCCTACCGGATTTCAGGGAGCACGGTTGATGGTTTTTCACCTGACTCATAATCGAGATCGGAGGCGTCGTTCAAGCCAGTGGATATGTCTCCGCGAGCCGACGAGTCTGGTGAGCAGGTCGGGAGTAGATTCGGTTGAGGTTCAGTAAACCGGATTGATCGTCGGTATTGTAAAGAACGGATTGCGGGTTGGTCTGATTTGTGCGTCAGGTTGAGCATGCAATCTAAGTTTATACGTCGGGCGGGGGTCTTAGTTCTCGCGGTTGGTTTTCTGAGTGGCTGCGCAAACTCCGCCAATAAGAAGGATAACAGTACCGAGTATGAATACATCAAGGTGACGGGAAGTAACCTCCGGGTTAAGGTCAAGAAGGGGGAGAGTTACGAGGGCGGCACGGTCGGTGTCGGCTTCATGGCAGCTCCCGATGCTACCGGTGGCCAAGTGGAAGCTCCGGCCGGTGCCGACGGCGGTTAGTCAACTGCTCCGGCAGTGTCCGCTCGAATTGCGGTCGAACTTAAGCTTTGCCCGCAATCTTTTCGCCACGGCGGGCGGCGATGGCCCATTGGTAGGTCTGGACGTAGCGTTTGGCTGAAGCGCCCCAACTGAAATCCTGGGCCATGCCATTGAGGCGGAGTTGCCGATACTCGTTGGGTCGATCGTAGTAGGTCGCACAGGCCCAGCCGATGGTGTTGTAGAGTGCGAGAGCGGTGGCGTCTTTGAATTTGAATCCGGTGCCGCGACCGGTGCCTTCTTCGAATTGTTCGACGGTGTCGACGAGTCCCCCAGTGGCGCGGACGATGGGTGGGGTGCCGTAGGCCATGGCGTAAAGCTGGGTGAGTCCGCAGGGCTCGGCTCGACTGGGCATAACGAAGAAATCGCTGGCGCCCTGAATTTGGCTGGCGAGGTTGCCGTTGAAGCCGACGTGAAGGCCGAGTTTTTGCGGATATTTTTTAGCCAAATCGCGAAAGGCCCGTTCGATGCCGGGGTCGCCGCTGCCGAGCACGACGAATTGCACGTGCATGCGGTCGAGAATGAAAGGAAGCGCCTCGGCGAGAAGATCGAGCCCCTTCTGGGTGGCGAAACGAGAGACAACGCCGAACAGGGCAATGTGGGGGTCGATGTCGAGGCCGAGTTGTTTTTGGAGATCGGCTTTGCAGCCCGCTTTACCGCCAAAATTAGCGGCGGAATAGCGATGCGGGAGTTTCGGGTCGGTGGCTGGATTCCAGATGGTTTCGTCGATGCCGTTGACGATACCGAGGAGGTCGGCGGCCCGGAAACGAAGCACGGCGTCGAGGCCGTAGCCGCCGGCGGCGGTTTTGATTTCTTCGGCGTAAGTGGGGCTGACCGTGGTGATCTTGGTCGAATGATAGAGCCCGGCTTTCATCATATTGACCTTGCCGTGGGACTCGGTGCTGTCGGGACGGAATTCCGACACGGGGATCCGGGCGAAATCCAATGCCCGGCGATCGCAGTAGCCTTGGTGTTCCAGATTGTGGATCGTGAAGACAGTCGCGGTGTGGCGGAGGGGACTGTTCCGCATCGAGGTGTTGAGCATCAACGGGATGAATCCAGTGGTCCAGTCGTGGCAGTGGATGACGTCGGGAATCCAGTCGAGTTGCAGGCAGAGCGTGAGGGCGCCACGACACAGAAAGATGAAACGCAGGTCGTTGTCCGGGTGGTCTCCCCAGGGGCCCGCGTAGACTTCAGGCCGGTCGAAAAATTGGCTGTGCTCCAACAGGTAGGCGGGAACATTGGAATCGGGGAGATGTGATTCCCAGGTGCGGCCCCAGTGGGTGGCGACGCCGACCTCAACGCCGAGGGGGGTATCACGGGCGTTCCAGTTGTCGGAGATCTTTATGCTGCGGTAGGCGGGGCAGACGACGCGCACATCGTGGCCCATCTTGACGAGGTCTTTGGGTAGGGCTCCGACCATATCGGCGAGTCCGCCAACTTTAACGAATGGTTCGATTTCGGGAGAGACAAATAAGACCTTGAGGGGTGACACGATGGGGGGAGCGGAAAAAGTTAGCAGCGAAGAGTAAAGAGAAACCGCGTTACGAGAGTGATTCGAGGAGAGCCGGGAGATCGGTGATGGAGCCGAGCGGATGGAAAAGTGGACCCGATGGATCGCGGTCGGCCTGATCTAGAATCCAGGTATGGGGGTAGGGCACGTGGGCAGCGTGGGCGCCCAGTTCGAGGACGGGCAGGATGTCGCTCTTGATGGAATTGCCGACCATGAGAAACTCGGCGGGCTTGATGTGGTGGCGCTGGAGGACCCGCGCGTAGGTGGCGGGGTCCTTTTCCGTGACGACCTCTAGGTCGGTGAAGTGGGGGTCGAGATTGGAGAGGCTGAATTTACGAGACTGGTCCCGTAGATCGCCTTTGGTGATGATGAGCATGCGATAGCGCTGAGTCGCGGCGAGGGCCGAGACGGTTTCGGGCACGCCGTCGAGAATTTCAACCGGATGGTCCAGCATGTCGTGAGCGAGCGCGATGATTTCGCGAATCTCGCTCGCGGGGATATTACCGTCGCTGAGTTCAATGGCGGTCTCAATGGCGGAGAGCGTGAAGCTTTTAATACCGTAGCCGTAGCGGGACAGGTTACGACGTTCGGTGTCGTTGAGCGTGTCATCGACCTTGGCCGCGTCGTGGTAGTGGGAGAGCAGCTCACAAAGTCGGCCATGGGTGGCGACGAATAGCGTCTCGTTGTGCCAAAGAGTATCGTCGGCATCGAAGCCGATAGTTTTAATCATGCCCGCGATGGTTAGGCGCGGGCACGGGAGACGAAAGCGAAAAGCGAGCCACGGCGGGTCGTGGCCGGCGACGGGGTCGGATTAGATGTCTGGGGCGAGTTCCGGAACGGAACGCTTGCGGCGGCTTTCGAGGGCGTTTGCGCGTTTGCGCAGGCCGCGGTCGAGGCGGGAGACGAGTTCGTCGATGGATTTATAGCCGTTGTCCGCGGCGCCTTCGGCGACGATGTCGGGGCCGCCGATTTCGATACGGCCCTTGGCGACGAACTTAGCGCCGATGGCGCGCGAAGTGTCTTCTTCGAGATCGACCCGAACGCGCACAATGCGTGGTTCGTGGCGGAGGAGTTTGCCGACTTTGGTGGCGACGGCTTGTTTGAGAGCCTCGGTGAGGTCGAGGCGGATGCCGCTAATGATAATGCGTTCGTCGAGGAGATTGGCGGGGGGAATGGATTCGAGTTTCATCGTCCATAATTGACCCCAAAAAGCTCCGATCGGGTATTACAATCGGAGCTTCAGATTCTCGCCAGCGAAGGCGCGGAAAGAGAGAGGGCGGGGTGCCCGGCTGCTCAGACCTTGGGGATGTCGGCGTCGAGCTCGATCGGATGCGGGTGCTTCCGATTCTTGAGGCGCTCGGTGGCGCGCTTGCGGAGTCCGCGGTCGAGTTCACTGATCAGTTTGTCGATCGAGCCGTGAGCATCATCTCCGTTGGCGGAGGCGATGATATCGGGGCCGCCTATTTCGATTTGTCCCTTGGCGGTGAACTGGCCGTGGTGGGACTTGGTTTCGTGGTATTCGATGTCGACCCGGATACGGTCAATTCGGGGTTCGTGGCGGAGAAGCCTGGAGGCCTTTTCACGGACGTGGATTTTGAGCGAATCAGTCAGGTCTAAGTGGATACCGCTGATGATGAGTTTCTCGTCGAGGACTTCGGGGGGGACTTCTTGAATCATAGATTAGGGGTTAGTTTAGATTGGATGTGAGTTAAGAATGGGACGGGTTGATCGGGAGCGCAACGGTTTGGTGTATGCAAATATTGCTATTCGATGGTCCCGCCTAGGCTGACGACCCTATTTTCGCTTCTCTATAGCGGTATTGAACCAATCGCCACCGAGGGAGGCATTGCTATCTCGCCCGGGAGCGGGACGAGAATTACCCGGTCCAGCTCGGCGAGCGTCGTTGTTTTCGCGGTGGTTGCCCCGGCTTGGTTTGGCGCCGAGTTCAGGTTGGACCTTCATGGAGAGGGCAATGCGATTGCGGGGGAGGTCGATGTCGGTGACCGTGACCATGACTTTCTGGCCGGGCTTCACGTGCTCGGAGGGATCTTTGACGAAGGTGTCGGCAATCTGACTGACGTGAACGAGACCATCCTGGTGCACGCCGACGTCGACGAACGCACCGAAGGCGGTGACATTGGTCACGATGCCGGGGAGCTTCATGCCGGTCTTCAGGTCCTCGGGTTTGCTCACTTTGGCATCGAATGAAAATGCCTCAAATTTCTCGCGGGGATCGCGGCCGGGTTTAGCGAGCTCGGCCACGATATCTTGAAGCGTGGGGAGGCCGACATCGGTCGAAACGTAATCCTCGAGTTTGATACGTTGGCGGAGTTTTCGGTCGGCGATCAGATCCTTCACCGTTACGCTGAGATCGACGGCCATGCGCTCGACGAGGGCGTAGCGTTCGGGGTGAACCGCCGAAGAATCGAGCGGGTGTTCGGCGTCACGAATCCGGAGGAAGCCCGCGGCTTGTTCGTAGGCTTTGGGGCCGAGGCGGGCAACGTCGAGGAGTTCGGCGCGGGACTTGAAAGGGCCGGCGGAATTGCGACGCTCGACGATCGCGGCGGCGGTGCTGGCATTGAGGCCGGAAACGTAAGCGAGGAGCTGTTTGGAGGCGGTGTTGAGCTCGACGCCAACGCCGTTCACGGAGCTGACGACGGTATCGTCGAGCGAACGACGCAGTGCGGTCTGGTCGACGTCGTGCTGGTATTGGCCGACACCGATCGATTTGGGATCGAGCTTCACGAGTTCGGCGAGCGGATCCATGAGGCGACGGCCAATGGAAACGGCACCGCGAACGGTGAGATCGTGGTCGGGAAATTCTTCGCGAGCGACTGCGGAAGCGGAGTAGATGGAGGCACCGGATTCGTTGACGAGGACCACGGTGATGGCAGGCGGCAGCTTGAGGCCGCGCACGAAATCTTCCGTTTCACGACCGGCGGTGCCGTTGCCGATCGCGATGGCCTCGACCTTGAAGAAGTCGATAAATCCGCGAAGTTTTTCTTCGGCCTCGGCGGCGTGGCGGTCGGGGAAAATGACGTCGTTGTGGAGGAGTTTGCCTTGGCGATCGAGGAGGACGACTTTGCACCCGGAGCGGAACCCGGGGTCGATGGCCATAACTGCTTTTTGACCCAGGGCGGAGGCGAGAAGGAGTTCGCGGAGGTTTTCGGCGAAGATCTTAATGCCGTCGGCGTCGGCGCGTTTTTTGGAATCGAGGCGCATCTCGGTTTCCATGGAGGGAAAGATCAGACGTTTGGCGGAGTCATCGGCGGCGAGTCGAACTTGTTGCGCGGCGGGTGAAGTGTTGGTCGCGAAGAGACGATGAAGTTCGGCGAAGGCGAGTTCTTCGTCGTTGAGTTGCACGCGCATCATGAGGAAGCCTTCTTTCTCGCCACGGCGCATCGCGAGAATGCGATGCGAAGGGGCGGAGGCGAGAGGCTCGGACCACTCGAAGTAGTCTTTGAATTTGGCGGCGGTTTCTTCTTTGCCGTAGAGAACCTTGGAGGAAACGGCGGATTGGGTTTTGTAGAGATGGCGGACTTTTTCGCGCGCGGTCACGTCATCGCTGATCCGCTCGGCGATGATGTCGCGAGCACCGGAGAGCACGTCTTCGACGGAGTCGAGCGAGTTGGTTTTGGTCTCATGGGTGACGGAGTTGCCCACGAATTCGGCGGCGGCGGCGGCGGGGTCGAATTCGGGTGATTGATTCCAAAGTTGTGCGGCGAGCGGCCCGAGACCGAGCTCCTTGGCGATGGTGGCGCGGGTGCGTTTCTTTGGTCGGAAAGGGAGGTAGATGTCCTCGAGTTGAGTGAGGGTCGATGCGGCGTTGAGCGCTTGCTCGAGCTCGGTAGTGAGAAGCCCACGATCCTTGAGGCCCGCTAGGATGGATGCGCGACGGCCATCGACGGCTTTCATGGCTTCGAGGCGATCGCGAATGGAGGTGACTTGCACCTCGTCCAGCGAGCCGGTGACCTCTTTGCGATACCGCGCAATGAATGGAACGGTGGCGCCATCGGCCAGAAGTTGGGCGGTGGCGGCGATCTGCGCGATCGAGATCGAGAGTTCATCCGAGAGGAGAATTATATGGTCGGGGTTTGGGGAGGCCGAATCAGTAGTCATACAGAGTAAAAGAAGTCTGATTTCAGGTAAGATCCGGTCGCGAGCAAGGGGAAAGTTCTCGGAATAGCCGATCAAATTAGATATTTGTAAAAGCCTATTAAAAAGCGAGAAGCGAATGTTTTTTGCCCTAGGGGCTACCAAATAATTGGAATTTAGCGGAGGTGGCGGGGGCGGACAGGTCCGGGGGAGGTTGGCAAGTGGTTTTACGGAAATTTTTGGGCGGAAGGCGTGGATTGAGCTTCGGTTTTGAGGGAGTTGGGATCAGGCTGTTAGGATGTTGCCTCAACATGTGATCGCACGGAAACGAGATGGGCAGGAATTGGTTTCGGCCGAGATCGAAGCGTTTGTGCGGGGGGCGACGGACGGTACGTGGGCGGACTACCAGTTGTCGGCGATGTTGATGGCGATTTATCTGAACGGGATGACGGCGGTGGAGGTGGCGGCGTACACGAAGGCGATGATGAATTCCGGCGTGGTCGCAGACCTCTCGGGGGTGCCCGGGATCAAGGTCGACAAGCACTCTACGGGCGGGGTGGGAGACAAAGTTTCGTTGCCGTTGGCGGCGATGGTGGCGGCATGTGGGGTGCCGGTGCCGATGATCAGTGGGCGGGGGCTGGGGCACAGCGGGGGAACGCTCGACAAGCTTGAGGCAATTCCGGGTTTTCAGGTTAATATTTCATTGGAGGACTACCGGGCACAGGTGGAGCGAGTGGGCTGTGCGATGATCGGGCAAACCAAGGATTTGGCTCCGGCGGATAAGAAGCTTTACGCGCTGCGAGATGTGACTGCGACGGTGGCGTGCGTGCCGCTGATTTGCGGATCCATTATGTCGAAGAAGCTGGCGGAGGGAATCGATGGTTTGGTGCTCGATGTGAAGTTCGGGCGGGGGGCGTTCATGAAGGATATTGCGGAGGCGCGTGAGCTCGCGGAGGCGATGGTGGATATCGGGCGAGCGATGGGGAAGGGAGTAATCGCTTTGCTCACGGCGATGGATCAGCCGTTGGGGCGAGCGGTGGGAAATGGGGTCGAGGTTGCGGAGGCGATCGCGTGTTTGAAAGGAGCGGGTCCCGCGGATTTGATGGAGGTGACTTATGCGCTGGGCGTGGAAATGTTGATGCTGGGCGGGGTCGCTAAAAATGCGGCGGAGGCCCGGGCGAGTTTGGAGCAGGTGATCGCGGATGGTTCGGCGTTGGCGAAGTTCGGCGAAATCGTGGAAGCACAGGGCGGAGATCGGAATGTGATCGATGACCCCGATGGGGTCTTACCAAAGGCTCAGCAACAGGTACCGCTGTTGGCGGCGAAGGGCGGTATTGTGCAGGACGTCGATGCGATGGCGGTGGCGTTGGCCGCGCTCAGGCTGGGGGCAGGACGCGCGCGGGTGGAAGACGCAGTGGATCCGGCGGTGGGCGTGACCGGATTAGTCAAAGTCGGGGAAGTCGTCGAGGCGGGACAACCGCTGGCCATCGTGCACGCGAATGATGACGACTCGTGGGCGGCGGCGGAGGTGTTGCTGCGCGATGGTATCGTCGTTGGCGAGGGAACGGTGAAAATTTCCCCGCTGGTGGTTGATCGGATCGGGTGAGGGCAGTTGGCCGCGAGGCGGTTGCCATGGGTGATCGTGGGAAAATACTTAGGCGGATTCCATTTTGGCGAGCTTTTCAGCGGCGGCTTCCCAGAGGGTATTGGCGGCGTTAAGTTGGTCGGTGATGGCAGTGAGCTCGCGGTTCAGGTGCTGGGCTTTACCGGCCTCTTCGTAGGTGTCCGGGTTCTCTAGCTCGCCGGCGAGTTCAGATTGTTTGGCTTCGAGATCGACGACTTTTTGTTCGCATTTACTGACCTCAGTGCGTTGATGCCGAATCTCAGACGGATGGGACTTGATGGAATCTTTGGCGGCGGAGGCGGGGGCTTTCTGTTTGGCCGCGAAACCTTGATCCGGGCGGGCATCGGTGAAGCCGGCGGTGAGGGCTTCGCGGGCGTTGGTCGCAAGCGATTTTTCCAAGTAGTAGTCGTAGTTGCCGGCGTAGCGCGTGAGACGACCGCTGTGCACGTGGAGCACGGTCTCAGCAAGTTGCTGAATAAAATACACGTCATGACTGATGAAGATGAAGGTGCCATCGTAGTTCTTGAGCGCGGTGATCAGGGCGTCGATCGAAGGGATGTCCAAGTGGGTCGTCGGCTCATCCATGAGGAGGAGATTAGGCGGATCAACGAGCAGGCGGGCGAGGGCAAGACGGGATTTTTCGCCGCCGGACAGGACGGAAACTTTCTTGAAAACGTCGTCTTTGCGGAAGAGGAAGGCGCCAAGAATCGCCCGGGCTTGTTGCTCGGTGAGGTCGTTTTCCGCGGTGCGCAATTCCATCACGTTTTCGAAAACGGTGAGGTCGAGGTGGAGATTATCTGCGCGGTTTTGGGCGAAGTAGCCGGAGTAGGCGTTGGAGCCGAGAACGCGTTCGCCGCCGGAGATAGGGATGACGTCGGCGAGGATTTTGAGGAGAGTCGATTTGCCGGAACCATTGGGGCCGACAAGCACCATTTTTTCGCCGCGCTCGGCGAGGAAGTTGAGATCTTCGTAGACGACGTGGTCACCGTAGGCTTGGTGGACGTTGACCAGCTCGATAACCTTGCGACCGGAGCGGGGAGGCTGGGGGAATCTAAAATGGATGCGCTTGAGCTCTTGTTCGGGCGACTCGACGGCCTCTTCTTTGAGACGGGCGATATGCTTCTCTTTGGATTTGGCGCGCGTAGCCATGGAGGCTTTGGCGCCGAAACGATCGACGAACTTTTGTTGGTGGGCGATCTCGCGCTGTTGGCTTTTAAAGAGCGCGATCATCTGCCCGTGGCGGGCGTCTTTTTGCTCGAGGTAGCTGTCGTAATTACCGGTGTATTTGTGGAGCGAGGCACCACGGAGTTCGAGGATACCGTTACACAGGACGTTGAGAAACGCGCGATCGTGAGAGATGACGACGAGACCACCGGAGTAGCGGGTCAGGTAGTCTTGGAACCAGAGGAGGGCTTCGAGATCGAGGTGATTGGTCGGTTCATCGAGGAGGAGTAGGGTGGGCTCGGAAACAAGGAGACGGGCCAAGTGGGCGCGCATGATCCAGCCGCCGGAAAACGATTTGGCGGGGAGGGCCATCTCGGCGTCTTTGAAACCGAGGCCGGAGAGGATCTTTCGGGCGCGAGGCTCGAGGGTCCAATCGATGTCGTAGTCGTCGTCATCGTCGCCACTGAAATCGAGTTTGGCACCGTCGGTGGCGATAGCGATGACAGTCTCTTCGCCGACGGGGGCACTTTCCTGGGGCAAGAAGCCGAAGTCGGCGCCGCGTTCCCATTCGATGACGCCGTTGTCGGGTGATTCCTCGCCGAGGATGAGATTGAAAAGAGTGGATTTGCCAGCGCCGTTGGGGCCAACGAGGCCGAAGCGGTCGGTGCGCGCCACAAAGAGCGAGACATCCGAGAATAATTCACGGGTGCCGTAGGATTTGGCGACGTCGGAGATGGTGAGCATGAGAAGAAGGGACGGAAACGGGAGGAGCGGTGAGGGTCAAACCTCGGTGCGAATGGGATGGGAAATTGAAAACCAACTTGATTCAAATTGGTTGCGAGAATGATGGGTGATCTCGTCGGAGAGTCTGCAAGGCTGGTCGAACCATTTAATATGATGAAAACTCAAGAAGAAATAGGGGATGAAATTAAGCGCTAGTTGACCTCGGAAGAGGCGAGAAGGTTGATTCTCGAAGCTTAGAATACTGAGATTTTGGGCAATCGTTGCGGGCGGTTGGAGGATTTTGATACTTCGAGGGTCACCGGCGGGGCGAAACGAGAGTTGGTCAAGTTTTCGATCGTGCGGGGGGCACGGGATCGTCCGCGCAGTCGGCCCGGAGGCGCACTGCGCAGCAATCCTCCTTTTAGATTCGTGCGACGGTGTAGTGCGGATCGTCGTCCATGACCTCGACGTCGACGAGTTTACCGGCTTTGTTGAGCATGATGCGACAATCCGGTGAGAGGTGGCGCAAGTGGAGGGTTTTATCGGCTTTACGATAGCGCTCAGCGAGGCTGTTAATCGCCTCCAGGCCGGAGAGATCGCAGACGCGGGTGTCACGACAATCGAGCACGACGTCGGGGGGGTCTTCGTTGGGGTGGAACTGCTCGGCGAACTCGCGGACGGAGCCGAAGTAGAGGAGTCCGCTAAGGAGATAGGTGCGTTGGTCGTGATCGTCTTGCAGCATGATGAGGCGCACGTGGTGGGCGCTCTTCCAGGCGAAGATGAGAGCGGAGACGAGCACACCCACGAGCACGGCGATCGCGAGGTCGAAAGCGACGGTGACTCCAGTGACGATCGCGATGACGAGGATTTCGCTTTTGGGCACTTTACCGAAGGTCGAGAAGGTGGACCATTCGAAGGTGCCGATGACGACCATGAACATCACCCCGGTGAGGGCGGCGATAGGGATGCGGTCAATAAGCGGAGCGCCCACGAGAATGAAGGCGAGCAAAGCGACAGCGGCGACGATACCGGAGGTGCGCCCGCGTCCGCCGGAGCGAATGTTGATTAGGCTTTGGCCGATCATCGCGCAACCGCCCATGCCTTGGAAGAATCCGGTGACGACGTTGGCCGCACCTTGAGCGATACATTCGCGGTTACCTTGGCCGCGCGTTTCGGTGAGTTCGTCAACGAGCTGGAGCGTCATGAGCGACTCGATCAAGCCGATGGCGGCGAGAATACAGGAATAGGGTAGAATGAACATCAGCGTCTCCAGATTGAAGGGGACGTGAGGGAGATGGAGTTGGGGGAGGCTGCCTTGGACGGAAGCGAGATCGCCGACGACTTGGGTGTTGAACCCGAGAAAGGCGAGGCCGGTGACGAGCATGATCGCCACGAGTGAGGACGGAACGGCTTTAGTGATTTTGGGGAGGAAATGGATCACGGCCATGGTCAGTCCAGTGAGTCCGAGCATGGTCCACATAGCGGAACCAGAGAGCCAATCGCCGGTGATAGCGCCGTTGCGTTCCTTGAACATACCGAGTTGGGCGAGGAAGATCACGATCGCGAGACCGTTGACGAAGCCCATCATTACAGGATGGGGCACGAGTCGGATCAGGCGGCCGAGCTGGAGCACTCCGATTATGATCTGGATGAAGCCCATCAATACTACTGTCGCGAAGAGGTATTCGAGTCCCGCGCCGGTGCCGCCGATCGCTTCGCCTTCTTTCACGAGCGCCACCATGACGACGGCGAGAGCCCCGGTGGCACCGGAAATCATGCCGGGTCTTCCACCGAACGTGGCGGTGATTAGTCCCACGAAAAACGCAGCATAGAGTCCGGTGAGCGGAGGTACGCCAGCGACGAACGCGAAGGCGATGGCCTCGGGCACGAGGGCGAGGGCCACGGTGAGGCCCGACAAGGTGTCGTCCTTGAAATTACCGTGTTTTTTGCGAAATAAATTGAATAACATGCTGAAATCCGAAGCCAAAAAAAGGCGTGGACGCGGGGTCGACGCCTGGGAAATTGAACTGAGTTGATGGGAGTCTCGGGGCAACGAGAAGGGTAGAGCAGGGGGAGGTGTGAGCCTGAGTGCAACCCCTTTCCTCGGGGGAGCGCGGAGGCGGGGAGTGGGTAGGGGCTCAGACGAGAGCGATCCGGCGACATTCTGGGCGGTCCGGAAGGCGGGGGGTCCTAATCGTCAGGGCGGGGGTGAACTTGCCGCCGATGATGGTGAAGGGTGCCGCCGAACAACAAAGGCGTTGTCGCGGCCGTGACGACGACCTCGTGTAGGAGCGCGAGGGAACCTAGGTATGCGAATAATTGAGTGAGAGCTCGGTTCGTTACGAAATTCCAGAATCCTACGTAATCTAATAATATGGAGGAAGTAACGTGATGTTTTACTTAATTCTCCAATCGAGTTTGTCACTCAACAGGTGACAAACTTAATTACGTAAGACGGCCAGGTGGTGAACTTATTCGGGAATTTAGCGCACCAAGGTCAGCGCGACGACGCCTGACACAGCGATGATTCCTCCTACGACTGAACGGCGACTTGGCCGGTCGCCTTCCAGCCAGTAGGAGAATGGTATGATTACCAGCGGAGTGGTCGCCACGATGGGTAATACGATGCCCGAGGGGGTCGTCGCCAAAGCCCATTGGTAGCAACTCACGCCGATGGTGGGGCCGCATAGGGCGTTGACTAACATGAACATGAGGCCTCGACGTTTACTTTTTAAAAAGTGACGAATCGAGCGATCCGGAGACGGGGGGGCGGTCGTGGGTTCGGCGGACTTTACCCGTGGAGTGGTCACGAAGTGTTTAACAAGGAAGTAGGTGGCAGTGATGACTAGACCACCGGCGATGCGTTGGTAGGCGGAGGAGATTCCGTCGATTGATTCACCGGCGAGCGTTGAGATTTCGTAGGCATGCCGACTCACCACCGCTCCGAGTCCTTGGCCGATCGCCGCGAGAAACCCGAAAAGGAAACCAAGCTTGGTGATGGAAACTTTGGGCGGATTGCGCCGGGAAGGCATCAGCGCGACCGCGACCCCGACGAGAATCAAGGTGGCCCACGTGATCTGGGGCAGCGTCATGCGAGTATCCATCCACATCCACTCGGCCTGAATCGCGACGGGCACGGCGATGCATTGGCACATCAGGATAGTCAGCCGAGCTCCGAGTCGAGGCATAGCCGCAAACAGAGCCAGATCCCCTAATCCCATGCCAATGACTCCACTGATGAGAAACCAGTCTCTACCCGCGCCGCTCATTCCTGACCCGAACAAGTGCGCGTAGCTTCCGAGGAGCACCAACGCGACGAGTAGGCGGGCCAGGTTTGCCGTGGTGGAGCCGAGCTCTTTGATCGAGCGATTCGCAAAGATCGCGGCGAACGAAAAGAGAATAGTGGTGAGAACGGCGGCAAGCATCGGTGATTTGGTCGAAGCGTGATCCTATCCGAATCGAGATCACTCTCAAAACGCCGTCTCGACGCGCTTATTTGAGGGCGGTGCGTCGATCGATCTTTGCGCTCACTTTGTGCTCTCCTTTTTTGACGAGGTTGAGCTAGCGTCGCTCCCATGAAAGCCAAACGTCAGCGTCAACGTCCGGAAGATGTGAATGCCAAGCTCGCCTCCAAAAAGGGGCCGATCTCCAAGTATCTGGCCAAGCACTATCGGCACTTCAACTCCGCCTCTTTGCTCGATGCCGCCAAGGGTTACGAGACTCATCTCAAAGCCGGCGGCAAGATGTTCGTGACCCTTGCCGGGGCCATGTCCACGGCCGAACTTGGTATCTCCCTCGCCGAGATGATCCGTAAAAACAAGATTCACGGGATCGTCTGCACCGGCGCCAATTTGGAGGAGGATATTTTCAATCTCGTTGCTCACGACTTCTATGAGCGAGTGCCGAACTACCGTGATCTCACGGCCGATGATGAGCAAAAGTTGCTCGATCGTCACATGAACCGCGTGACCGATACCTGCATTCCTGAGATGGAAGCTATGCGTCGAATTGAGAAGGTTGTTCTCGCCGAATGGGTCGCGGCCGATCAGGCCGGCGAACGCTACTTCCCGCACGAGTTCATGTATAAAATGATTCGGTCCGGTAAGTTAGAGAAGAGCTTCCAGATTGATCCGAAGAATTCCTGGTTGATTGCCGCGTGCGAGCAAAACCTCCCGATCATCGTGCCGGGCTGGGAAGACGCGACGCTGGGCAACATGTTTGCCGCCGCCGTCATCCGGGGAGACGTGAAAAACGTGCACACGGTGCGTACCGGGATCGAATACATGACCTTTCTCGCTGAGTATTACACCAAGACGGCAAAAACGCTCAAAAACGGCGAAGGCTCGCTGGGCTTTTTCCAGATCGGTGGCGGTATCGCGGGTGACTTCCCCATTTGCGTCGTGCCGATGTTACACCAAGATCTAGAGCGCAGAGATGTTCCACTCTGGGGTTATTTCTGCCAAATCAGCGATTCGACCACCAGTTTCGGTGGCTATTCGGGCGCAGTGCCCAACGAAAAGATTACTTGGGGCAAATTGGCTGCATCTACGCCGAAATTTATTGTCGAAAGTGATGCGACAATTGTGGCGCCGTTGATCTTCTCCTGGGTGCTCGGAGAGTAGGGGAAGGATCCTTACGAGAACACCCAAATCTCGCGTGAGGCGACCCCGCTCGGGTCGCCTTTCTTTTTGGTCTGCAATGACATCCTAAACCGACCGGAGAAGAGGCGTCATGAAGCCCCCAATACGTCCTGACGGCTGAGGAGATACCCCCAGCTGTAATGTCGAGGTCGACGCACTTCTTAATCGGTCGAAAGACAAGCCGAAAACATATGTAAAAACGCTAATTTCCTCCGACAAACCAGTTGACGGATTTTTGCCGCATGCCCATCTGTTGTGGCTGGTACGGTGGGCGACTACAACCCCTTGTGGTCAGCAACGCGTTAACAACTCTTAATAACTTTTGTTCGCTTGTCCTTGCGTGACCGTGAGAACCGTATCCTTTACTGCTGCCCAAGCCCAATTTTCCTTCACCGTTAATCATCGGATTCGAGACACTTTATTATGCAAAAATCTTTCCAAGTTGGTTCCAAAACATTCGTCCTAGATCAAGCCAAAGCAGAGGCCGCTTTTGCCGCCAAAAAAGTCATCAACGGTCGCGAGACTATGACCTTTAATCTGCTCCCGCTCAAATACCAGTGGGCCTATGACCTTTACCGCACGATGAAGGCCAATCATTGGGAACCCGAAGACGTCCCGATGGGCAAAGATATCGAACAATGGCGCGACGATCGCGTCGTCTCCGACCAAGAGCGCTGGATTATCCGGATGGGTATCGGCTACTTCTCTGCAGCGGAAGGTATTGTGGGTGATAACATCCAGCACGTCATCCGCGAACTCGTCACTGCGCCCGAGCTCAAGCTCGTACTTGGCCGTCATGCTCACGAGGAGAACATTCACGCCGATTCGTTGCTTTATATGATTTCCTCACTCGGCATCAATCCGCACGAGTGCGAAGCGATGTTTGAAGACGTCGAGACGATCGTGAAGAAGAACGAGTTCGTTACCCGTATTTCCAAGGGCCTGCGCCGTGACCTCGACCTCACCCTCCCAGAAAACAAGAAGCTTTTTGCCAAAAACATGTTCACCTTCGGGCAGTGCATGGAAGGCACGCAATTCTATGGTTTGTTCGGTATGATCTTGTCGCTCTACCGCCAGAACAAATTCCCCGGTATTGGCCAAATGTTCCGCTACACCCTGCGCGACGAATCCAACCACATCGAGTTGCTCCGCAACTTGTTCATGGATCTCGTTGAGGAGAACCGGGAAATATGGACGCCCGAGTTCCGGGAAGAACTTCGCGCCACGATGGCCGAGGGCGTGCAACTCGAGAAAGACTTCATCTGCGACTGCTTGCCAGTCAACGCCGTCGGGCTCGTCCTCGAGGACTTCCTCACCTACATCGATTACATTGCCGACCGCCGCCTCGAAGGCTGCGGACTTGAGCCCCTTAATCCCGGAATCAAGAACCCACTGCCTTGGCTCGCCGAGATGATGGACATTAAGAAGGAGCAAAACTTCTTCGAAGGTCGCGTCACCGAATACCAGAAAGCCTCGGCGCTCGAAGTCGCCCACGACGACGATTTGTAAGATCATTTTGGCGACACGATAGCGTTCGGCGGGAGGGGATCACCTCCCCCGCTCGTCTAATCCGAGCCTAGGAGCATTTCCTACCCCAACTCATCAACCCCCGCCTTCTTTAACCGCCAGCTAGTCCCTTGCCTCAACTGATTGAATTTAGCCGTTTTCCTCGCGCCTCGGCGGGCAGGAGAGTCGGTTAATTTTTCGTTTTGTCGTATCCGCCTCTCACGGCCGTTTCCGACTCCACCCTCTTCATTTCCAGCCATGAATCCTTCCCTCGCTCACGATCTCGCTCTCAAAGCCGCTACCCACACGCCCTTCGGCGAACGCCCCAATTATGCTTGGCGTGAGTGTGTGACGTCGGACACGCCATTGCTGCCGTCCATCGTGTTGCTGGCTCCTCAAGGTGAGACCAAGTTCGACCTCGAAGAGATCGCTGAGACCCTCGGCAACGCCGTGACCAACGTGCACATCGCTCGGGGCGAAAAGGGCAATATCTTCAACGCCGAGACCAAAGGCTTCGTCGGCACCATCGTGAAAGAGGTTGCGGCCAACCTCGCGGCCCAAGCCCTCAAGCAGTCGCCCCTGCGCGTCTCCCTCAACGACCTTTACGAGCTCATTGAGAAGACCCTCGTCGACAACAATGCCTACGACGTCGCCAAAAGCCTCCTGCTCAACCGCTCCCGTAAGCTCGCCACCCCCGCGACCCGCGCTGGCTCCGGCAACATCCGAGTCATTCGCCGCTCCAACCACGTCGTGCCCTACATCGACCAGAAGGTGGAAATCGCGGTGCGCAAATCCTTCCTCTCCCTCCAGCAAGATTCCACGGCCGCGATTCAGATCACCCGCGCTGTATCGAGCCGCGTGCTCGGCTCGAAACAATCGTTCGTTCACATCGAAGAGATTCAGGACATCGTGCAGGAGGAGCTCATGAAGGCTGGCCACTACAAAGTCGCCGAAGCCTATATTCTTTACCGCGCTCTGCGCAACGACCACCGCGACGACACCAACGACAACGACGAAGGCGATGCCGCCGCGTTACGTGAAGTCGCTGCCTCGTCCCAACCTTCCATGATTCTCGTCAAGCAACCCGACGGAACCACCAAGTTGTGGGACCGCGAAGACCTTAAAAAGCGCGTCGAATTCGCCTCCATCGGCCTGACGCTCTGCCTCTCGCCCGACGCAATCGAAGTCGAGTTACTCCGCTCCGTTTTCGACGAGATCTCTCAAAAGGATCTCGATTCGACCATCATTCTCAATTCAAAGACCCTCATCGAGCACGACGCCGATTTCTCGAAATTCGCCGGCCGCATCCAGCTCACCTACATCTACCAAGAAGTGCTCGGCTGGGACATCGTCAGAGACGGCACCAGCAAGCTCAAAGAATTCCACCAAGAAGCCTTCAAGCGCCTCCTCACCTACGGCTCCTCGATCAAGCGCATCAACCCTAAGATGCTCGACTACGACCTCGATCGTCTCACCGACGCCATCGATCCCTCCGCTGATCTTGAGCTCGACTTCCTCGGCATCCAGACCCTCTACGATCGCTACCTCATCATCGACAAGACCGGTGAAAAAGCGGTCCGCATCGAGACCCCGCAACTCTTCTGGATGCGCGTCTCGATGGGGCTCTTCATGGCCGAAGAAGGCGACCGTGAAGCCCGTGTCCTCTCCCTCTACCGTCTTTACAAGAGCCGCCGCTTCTGCAGCTCCACGCCGACCCTCTTCAACTCCGGCACGCTCCACTCCCAGCTCTCGTCCTGCTACCTCTACTACGTCGACGACTCCCTCGAAGGCATCATGTATCGTGGTATCGCCGAGAACGCCCAGCTCTCCAAGTGGGCCGGCGGGCTCGGCGGCTCCTGGACCGCGGTCCGCGGCACCGGCGCCCACATCGGGGGCACCAACGGTGAGTCGCAAGGCGTCATCCCGTTCCTCAAGCTCCACAACGATCAACTCGTCGCCGTCAACCAAGGCGGCAAGCGCAAGGGCTCCGGCTGCGCCTACCTCGAGTCGTGGCACAACGACATCTACGAATTCCTCGAACTCCGCAAAAACACCGGAGATGACCGTCGTCGCACCCACGACATGAACACGGCCAACTGGATTCCCGATCTCTTCATGAAGCGTATGGAGGCCCGCGCCGAATGGACCCTCTTCCGCGCCAACGAGACCCCAGACCTGCACGATCTCTACGGCAAGAAGTTCGAAGAAGCCTACGTCAAGTATGAGCAGATGGCCGAGGAAGGTAAAATCCACGGCGTGAAGACCCAAGCCCTCGAGCTTTGGAAGAAGATGCTCTCCATGCTCTTCGAGACCGGCCACCCTTGGATCACCTTCAAAGATCCTTGTAATATTCGCTCGCCGCAAGACCACGTCGGTGTCGTGCACTCGTCCAACCTCTGCACGGAGATTACGCTCAACACCTCCAACGAAGAGACCGCGGTCTGCAACCTCGGCTCCATTATTATTGAGAACCATCTCACCGCCGATGGAAACATCGACCACGAGAAGCTCAAAGAGACGATCACCACCGCCATCCGCGCGCTGGACAACGTCATCGACATCAACTTCTACCCGACCAAAGCCGCCGAGATCTCCAACCGCCGTCATCGCCCCATCGGCATGGGCGTCATGGGCCTTGCCAATACTCTTTACATCAAAGGGGTCGCCTTTGCCTCGGAAGAAGCCGTCGAGTTCAACGACGAGATGATGGAAGCCATCGCTTATTACGCCTACGAAGCCTCCTCCGACCTCGCCGCCGAGCGGGGCACCTACTCCAGTTACAAAGGTTCCAAGTGGGACCGCGGCCTCCTGCCCCCCGACACCGTTGACCTGCTCGAGCAAGAACGCGGTCAACCCATCGAAGTGCCCCGCGGCGGCAAGATGGACTGGACTCCATTGCGCGAGAAGATTGCGAAGAACGGCATGCGCAACAGCAACGTGCTCGCCATCGCGCCGACTGCGACGATCTCCAACATCACCGGCACCAGCCCGTGTATTGAGCCCACCTACAAGAACCTTTTCGTGAAGTCCAACCTCTCCGGCGACTTCACCGTGCTCAACCACCACCTCGTCCGCGACCTCAAGTCCCGTGGCCTGTGGGATCAGGACATGATCGACAACCTCAAGTATTTCGACGGCGAGCTGAAGGACATCGATAGGATCCCGGAGGACATCAAAGTGAAGTATCTCACCTCGTTCGGCATCGACCACAAGTGGGTCGTGGATGCAGCGGCTCGCCGCCAAAAGTGGATCGATCAGTCGCAGTCGGTGAACCTCTGGTTGGCCACACCCGATCTCAAGACGTTGAGTCACATGTATCGCCATGCCTGGCACGCCGGCCTCAAGACGACGTATTACCTACGGACCCTCGGGGCATCCAACATCGAGAAGGCCACCGTAGCCGTGAAAAAGGAAATGCGCGGAGAAACCGGCAAAAAGACCGTTACCGATGCGGAGAAAAAAGCCTGCAGCATCGAAGCCATGAGAAACGGCGAAGAATGCGAATCTTGCCAGTAATTTACTAACCCCAAAAAGGCCCGACGAAAGTCGGGCCTTTTTGGGGTTAGGGCTGGACCGCTGGGCCGGCCGAACGCGTTGCCCCACCGATGATCCAATCTTTCGCCGATACCGATACCGAGAAACTTTTCGGCACCGAGAAGAGTCGACGTTTCAACGCCATCGCCCGGGTCGCACTCCGTAAGTTGATCCAGTTGAATAGGGCAGGGCAGTTGAGCGACATGCGAGTTCCTCCTGGCAATCGACTGGAACCCCTCAAAGGCGACCGGGAAGGTTACTACTCCATTCGAATCAACGATCAGTGGCGAATTGTGTTTCGTTGGACTGAATCAGGCCCGGCAGACGTCGGCATCGTAGATTATCATTGATTATACCCCTATAACGTTACACGTTACGAAATCATTAATCCTCCCATCACACCCGGTGAAATTCTACTCGGGGAATACCTCCAGCCCATGGGTATCTCCCAAAACGCCATGGCCCGAGCCATTGGCGTGGCTCCACGCGCAATAAACGAAATCGTCTTAGGTAAACGAGCGATCACCCCTACCATGTCCATCCGCTTTGGCGCCTTTTTCGATCAGTCTCCCGAGTTTTGGCACGGAATTCAGGTGGAGTGCGATTTCAGGGCATTGGCTCCAGAGGCTCGGGCTCTCACCACACGAATCCGGCCTGCTTCGGATCTAATTTCGGTTTGAGCCATTTGTTGACAAAGTGACGACATGATCATCTCCGTTTGCCTCCAATTGATAAAAATCTGACGACATTAATCCACTCGTCGTTGTTAATAGTATTTGTTTATAAGAATTGAAGTTATTACAATAACAATTTAAGGCAATTGAATTACTTTGAGATGAAAGGGAAAAACATGATGGCAATTGAGCCGGATAGGATAAAAATGATACTCGTTATTGGGGTGATTGTGTGTGCGGTTCTCACAGGTGTCTTGCAATTAATTCAGGTCTTTGTAGATCGGCGAATAGAGAAAAAATAAGAAGCAGAAATAATCGAACGGCATCAACTACAGCTTGAACAAATTAAAAGACTATCTTTTGAAAAAGATCAGGCATTTCCTGCGTTAACGAAAATGACGACACGCGTTGAATTCTATCAAAAACTAAGTGCAATTCTTGATGATAATATACAATATATTTTACTCATATTTGCGATGAATAAGGAATGTGACCCAGAAGAAATGAGTCGTTCCTCAACCCGATTTCGTCTGGGAGATAAGGCACATGGGTCGGAATTGATTCTTCACCATTTTACTCGTCTAACGAAGAATCTCCAGAAATATCGGGTCTTCAATTTCGAGAAAGTGTTATAACGCCAGAAGATCATCATCATGGGCCTGGTGAGAAGTGGCGTGCGGGCATTGATTTTACGCAAAAGTGGACAACGAACGTGTTGCAATTTTCTGTCGCGGAGTGGCAGAGTGTTTTAGGCATTAATAGTTCTGAAACAGTTCGCGACCTTCAAATGAGTCGAGTTCAATTGTCTCTTGATTAATCTATAGTTCCGTTTGTTGAAAAAGTTGTTATAATTGTAAATGGTTGGTTTTTTTTGGATCTTAACGTTTCGGCGAATGACTGGCGTGCCTCATCGATTCCGGATAATGGAATTATCGAAGATAAGGGTTCCAAAAGGGTCATGTCGTCACCTGTCTACAATTGAAGGGTTCCAAAAGGGTCATGTCGTCACCTGTCTACAATTGACGGAAGTTTAGTAGTTAGTCATAGTGTTCGGAATGCCGCGAGCGCCTCGAATTGAATATCCAGGAGCGATCTACCACGTGATTAATCGTGGGAACTACCGACGGGATGTCTTTGGATCTGCGGGTTCGGCGAAGCGATTTGTGGAGACGTTGCAGGAGGCCGTGCAGCGGTTTGAGTGGGAATTGGGTGCCTATGTGGTGATGCGAAATCATTTCCATTTGGCGATGCGAACGCCGCAGCCGAATTTATCGGCGGGCATGCAATGGCTGCAGGCCACCTTTGCCACCCGTTTCAATCGAATGCGGAGTGAGCAGGGACATTTGTTCCAAGGGAGATTCAAGGCACTGGTTTTGGAGAACGAGGGAGTGTGGGCACGGGTGGCGGACTACATTCACCTGAATCCGCTTCGAGCCGGGATTGTGGAGGCTGAGCATGTGGCTCGATTTCGGTGGTCTAGCCTTGGTCGATTTGTGCAGGGAGAGCGTTTTCAAGGGCTTGACGCGACGGAGTGGCTTAGGACGCGAGGAATGTCGGGCTGCCGCGAGGATTGGCAGCGTTATGTGCAGTATTTGGCCGAGACGCACGTGAAGGAGACAGGGAAACCCCTACGGGATCGCTTATCGTTTTCCAGAGGCTGGGCGATCGGTTCGACGGACTGGAAACGTGCGTTGGCCCAAAGGTCTGCCATTGCCGGAGAGTCAGCTCCCAATGCGGAGTATTTGGAGCCGAAAGAAATGCAGGAACTAAGATGGGAAACTCGCTTTCATGAACTGTTGCGAGAAGCGGGACGTGAACCGATGGACCTCGAGGGCCCCCAGAAACAGCCGGCGTGGAAATGGCAAATTGCTGATCGCATGCAGCGAGAAATGGGCGTCCCGCTCGTATGGTTGGCTGATTCACTTAACATCGGTCGGTCGGCCACGCTGAGGATGGCACTATGGCGTATGCGTCATAATGTAGACAGGTGACGACATGACCCCATAAATTCCCCCGACAACCATCGATGACGGCGACTGGATTGACTTAACAGAAACAAGTGCAAATTCCGGCACTTACTTGTCGGAACCATTATTGCTAGTTTCTGACAGTGAAGATGACGATGACTGGACAGTTGCAGGAATCGATAACAACGCAAATGATCGGACACATGAAATTAGACTTGGAGATAAGGCATTAGTTCAATCAGTAAAAATTGATGGGGCTGAGCAAAACCTAACGACAGAGAAGACTATTTCCACAGAAAAAACACTTAATATCAACATTTATAATCTCACGACAAATGGCACAGGAGCATTCAGCTCGGCTCAAATCAACGAGGTGATTACTTCGCTCAACCAGAGATTTGCTCAAATATCAACAAAGGTAGTCCAGTCGGGCTCTACAATTTCAATACCCAAAGTAGACGAACCGTTTCCGTCGACTATAGATATTTCGGATGGAGTTTCTCAAACTGAGTGGACTCTTATAACAGATCACACGGGAACTGGGTCAATATTAGATTTTGAAATATATTTCGTAAACCAACTTGTCGGTTTTCTTGGAATATCAAACTATAACAAAAGAACTGCAATGGTTGCACGATCAACCGTGAATCCGACTCCAACTGACGAAATGTGGCTAATAGGAGAGTATTTAGCACATGAAATTGGTCACTTATTATGGAACGATGATTCCGCCCTCGACCCCTTGGGCGATACAGATGGGCATCATTCAGACCCCTCAAATATAATGTATTCTAGTCATCCAGGATTTATAAATATAAAATACAGCAGGAGGCTCACGGAAGCACAAGAACCAAAATTCCAGGAAGATATTTGGCAATGAATGGGAAGATACTAATTTTTTCTTTAATAATTAATTGTCAGATAGCTGCGGATTCACTGGATGACTGGAATCATTACCTATTCGTTATTGATGGGAGTGAAGAGAAATTACTGACTTTCGTAAGATCTACACCGAAAGACGATCTATTTTACTTAACTGATCTAGCGCTGGATACTGATAGAAATATTAGTCAAATGAAATTGGCTGGATTTATATCACTTATGTATGTTCAACATTTCTCAGCGTTAACAAATGAGGAAAAAGAATATGTCAGTTCTGTCATGATTAATATGGCGAATTCACTTAGCGGCATTCATAAGTCAAATATCATGGGCAGTATGATTAAGATGAGAAATCCATTGATTTTAGAATACGCATTGAGAACACTAGAAGAGGATAAGGCTCCGTGGGTTCAATTTGTAAGCCAGGCCTTAATCGATGCAAGGCCTCCTGGCAATATTGAAGGTAGGTAACCCAAGAGGGTCATGTCGTCACCTGTCTACAATTGACGGAAGTTTAGTAGTTAGTCATAGTGTTCGGAATGCCGCGAGCGCCTCGAATTGAATATCCAGGAGCGATCTACCACGTGATTAATCGTGGGAACTACCGACGGGATGTCTTTGGATCTGCGGGTTCGGCGAAGCGATTTGTGGAGACGTTGCAGGAGGCCGTGCAGCGGTTTGAGTGGGAATTGGGTGCCTATGTGGTGATGCGAAATCATTTCCATTTGGCGATGCGAACGCCGCAGCCGAATTTATCGGCGGGCATGCAATGGCTGCAGGCCACCTTTGCCACCCGTTTCAATCGAATGCGGAGTGAGCAGGGGCATTTGTTCCAAGGGAGATTCAAGGCACTGGTTTTGGAGAACGAGGGAGTGTGGGCACGAGTGGCGGACTACATTCACCTGAATCCGCTTCGAGCGGGAATGCTGGAGACTGAGCATGTGGCCCGATTTAGGTGGTCCAGCCTTGGCCGATTTGTGCAGGGAGAGCGTTTTCAAGGGCTTAACGCGACGGAGTGGCTTAGGACGCAAGGAATGTCGGACTGCCGCGAGGATTGGCAGCGTTATGTGCAGTATTTGGCCGAGAAGCACGTGAAGGAGACAGGGAAACCCCTACGGGATCGCTTGTCGTTTTCCAGAGGCTGGGCGATCGGTTCGACGGACTGGAAACGTGCGTTGGCCCAAAGGTCTGCCATTGCCGGAGAGTCAGCTCCCAATGCGGAGTATTTGGAGCCGAAAGAAATGCAGGAACTGAGATGGAAAACTCGCTTTCATGAACTGTTGCGAGAAGCGGGACGTGAACCGATGGGCCTCGAGGGCCCCCAGAAACAGCCGGCGTGGAAATGGCAAATTGCTGATCGCATGCAGCGAGAAATGGGCGTCCCGCTCGTATGGTTGGCTGATGCACTTAACATCGGTCGGTCGGCCACGCTTAGGATGGCACTATGGCGTATGCGTCATAATGTAGACAGGTGACGACATGACCCTTTAAAATTGCCTAACATTGTCAGTTTTGCGATCTCATCGCTCCTGGCAACGCCCCCCATGTCATCTTTAAAATTGCCGTATGGTCTACACCGCCGCCGCGCCCCCGGCGACTGACCGGCGCAAGCACCGCAAGGTGCGCTACCAGGAAGCGCGGCTGGTTGCCGCGTGCGCCCAAGGCAGCGCCACCACCCACTATGGTGCGACCCTGCACGACGTCGCTGACACCGGTCGGCGCTGGGGGCAGGCCGTCAAAGCTGCCGGCTGGGGTCTGAA
>Ga0209390_10000434_pt1 | contig 81629 bp, 89 predicted proteins | sample BON01_FD_187212 | JGI IMG/M metagenome (GOLD analysis project Ga0209390, IMG submission 187212) | Freshwater microbial communities from Lake Bonney liftoff mats and glacier meltwater in Antarctica - BON-01 (SPAdes) (version 2) | ecosystem: Environmental > Aquatic > Freshwater > Ice > Glacier... | reverse complement strand
GGATCTCCACAAATATCTCCTTTGTCAACATAGTGATACGACCTTAATGGTAAAAGGTCATCATAATTGCCCAAGGGGGTCAATTTTACTACGGTGCTATGGGGTCAGTTTTGCAGTGTTGCTGACAATTAGCGTATGATCAAGATAGAGTTGTTTACTGAACAAGCATATAAGCAATCCACTGCCTCTATTTTGAATGACTTAGTGTATGGTTAAGATTAAATCATATTCAAATACAATTTGAGCTTAAGCATGTTAGATTATTTGATGTTAACCATAAGGCTGTCATTAAATTGAAGATTGAGGGAATAATCAATAGGATCGTAATTATTCATTTTGTGATCTAGAATATAGTTTATTATTAATCAACACCAACGTAGAATCACCATCTTTATCAGGTAAGTTTGATATAGGTTGTTGGTTACTGCATGAAATGAATTAACAATTCTATAAATTTGTTTGAATTCTAATTAGTCTCATTTACCGTTTAATCTATGAAGAGCAAGCATTTGTGTACTCAAGCTGACGCCATGCCTCATACAGAATAATGGCTGTAGCATTAGAAAGATTTAGACTTCTACTATTAGCTTGCATTGGAATTCTTATTTTACGCTCAGCGTTGACTTTATTGAGTATTTCTATAGGTAGGCCACGCGATTCCGGCCCAAACAGGAAAACATCTTCATCTAGGTAGCTTGCTTCACTGTGATGCTGTTTTGTTTTTGTTGTACAAGCAAATAAACGACGGTTATTCAGCCAAAACACAAACTCTTCAAATGAGTGGTGAATCATCAGACTGGAATACTCATGATAATCTAAACCCGCTCTTCGAAGGCGTTTATCATCAAGTTCGAAACCTAATGGTTCAATAAGGTGTAATTGAGCTCCGGCATTAGCACAAAGTCTAATTATGTTACCTGTATTAGGGGGTATTTCGGGTTCAAACAATGCGACATGTAACATTAAGTTAGCTATTGTTTTGAGCTTTAACGACGACATGAAGCGTTAACTTTTGACCCGGCTTTAATAAGCTTCGATCACTCAATCCATTCCAATCGAGTAATTGAGCTACACTAACTTTAAATTTTTGTGATATTTTCCATAGTGAATCACCTTTTTTAGTGATGTAATTTATTTTTTTAGTATCACTATTTGACGCCTTACTTTTTGTCCAGATAACGAGTTTCTGACCAACACTGAGCATATCTTTTGGTGATTTATCATTCCATTGTGCAAGTTCCATAACATCAATACTATGTTTATTAGCAATATCCCACCAAGTGTCTCCTGCGCTAACAGCATATATTTGCTTACGACCACTTGGAGCTGTTTGTTGTTGTGAATTTGCAGTATGATCAAGACTGGCGACAGTCGTGTTATTTAGATTTCGAGATGAGTTAGGAATTAGTAAATTACTGCCTAATCGAATTACATTACTGGTTATATTATTCGCTTTTTTTATATCTTTTACGGTAGTTTTATACTGTTTTGATATAGATTGAAGTGACTCACCTGATACCACAGTATGCTTAGACCAATTATCACGTTTATTGTTTGCTAATTCGTCTAATCCTTGTTGAAAGATATCAGCTTTATCAAGCGGTAAGACTAATCGATGTGGGCCTTGCGGAGCTGTTGCAGAACGATTGAATCCAGGATTCAGCTGATATATTTCATCCGTACTGATTTGCGCTAGTTTTGCAGCTAAAGCTAAATCAATTTGAGAGCCTGTATCTACCACCGTAAAAAAAGGTGAATCTTCAATAGTGTTAAGTGTTAAGTTGTACTCAGCAGGCTCATTTAATAGATGCGCTATAGCCATAAATTTTGGTACATACTTTGTTGTTTCTTTTGGTAAATTAAGCGACCAGAAATCTGTTGGCATACCCAATTCTTGATTGTGTTTGATAGCTCGTCCAACGGTCCCTTCGCCACTGTTATAAGCTGCGAGGGCAAGTTGCCAATCTCCAAAATCTGTATGAAGTTTTTGAAGATAATCTAAAGCGGCGTCAGTTGATTGAATAATGTCGCGACGTCCGTCATACCACCAGTTCTGATCAAGTCCAAAGACTTTTCCGGTGCCAGGGATAAATTGCCATAATCCTGAAGCATTACTACTGGAGAGAGCTAAAGGTTGGTAAGAACTTTCTATTACTGGCAAAAAAGCTAGTTCCAATGGCATATTACGTTTTTCTAATTCCCCAACGATATAATAAAGATAGGGTTTAGCTCGATCTGCTACTTGATTTATATAGTCAGGTCGACTTGCAAACCAGTCAAGTTGTTTTTGAGTTTCAGGATTTAAGGTGTTACCCTCGATTCCATATCCATTGCGGATCCTTTGCCAAAGATCTATCGGCGGCAAATCTAGTGTAGTTTGCTCATGATCGCTGTCGGGAAATTGACTAATTAAGTTTTGTGAAGGCTGTTGTAATTTACCATAAGCGCGTTCCCACGGAGTATGTCCCGTTTTCTGTATTCCGCTAGAGGCTGTATTATGCTCACCTTTATCAGGTTTAACAGACGTTAGCTGACTGTTACACGCGGTAACTAGCAGTAAGATAGTCAGTGATAAGCCATATTGGCTGAGTGATTTTATTGATATCATATGTCTAATTATAAAGTACATTGACCAAAGTGTCTGTGACTTTAATCTATTTACCATATAAAGCGTAGGTTTTTAAATGAATGCGCTAGAATATTCGGTAAATTAAATATATCTGAGGCATAATTTTGAGCGAATTTCATGGGCAACTGTCCAAAATGACAGTTACATTATCAGCCAACAACAATCCCGTCGATTATCAGATGGCACTTGGAGATCAACGGATTGAAATGACACCGTTAATCGGCAAAAAATTACAACTCGAATATGCTGGCGAGATACACTGTATAGCATGTAACCGACGAATTAAAAAGTCTTACTCTGGTGGTTATTGCTTTCCTTGTTCACAAAAATTAGCGCAATGTGACCTATGTATAATGAAACCCGAAACATGTCATTATGACGCAGGAACGTGTCGTGAACCAAAATGGGGCGAAGCTTTTTGTATGCAAGACCACATCGTATATTTAGCGAATAGCTCGGGCATAAAAGTGGGTATCACACGAATAAATCAAATACCAACTCGTTGGATTGATCAGGGGGCAAGCCAAGCATTACCTATATTCCGCGTTAAAAGTCGACTCCAATCGGGATTGGTCGAAGTCATTTTCAAATCTCATGTTTCGGATCGAACCGATTGGCGGAAAATGCTAAAAGGAGAACCTGAGATTATCGACTTATTGGTAATACGAGATCAGTTAATGCTCGAATGCAGTCAACAAATATTGGCATTGCAACAACGATTTGGTGAAGATGCAATCATGCCGTTAGCTGAAGAAGATGTTGTTGATATTTCATATCCTGTAAACCAGTATCCAGATAAAATTAAATCATTTAATTTTGATAAAACACCAGTTATTAGCGACGTATTGCGAGGAATTAAAGGTCAATATCTGATTTTCGATGCCGGCGTTATCAATATCAGAAAATATACGGGTTACAACATAACGATGATCGTAGAATAATGTTATACAAATTAGTTCGCACTGCGATGTTTCAACTGGAGGCTGAAAAAGCACATTACTTGGGTTTAAAGGGACTCGATCTTATCCAAATTTTAGGATTGTCATCGTTACTTTATCCTAAAATAGATACAACACCGGTGGAAGTGATGGGCATTGACTTCCCAAATGCTGTAGGTCTAGCTGCCGGCCTTGATAAAAATGGTGACCATATTAAAGCTCTATCAGCCATTGGTTTTGGTTTCATAGAGATTGGAACGGTAACGCCTCGACCTCAAGCCGGCAACCCAAAACCAAGACTTTTTAGACTACCTGAAGCACTCGCCATCATTAATAGAATGGGTTTTAATAATTTGGGAGTCGAACACTTAATTGAACAAGTGGAGAAAGCAAAAGTAGATACGATTATCGGAATTAATATTGGCAAAAATTTTGACACACCGGTTGATAAGGCTGTGGATGATTATCTAATTGGATTGAGAAACGTGTATTCCTCAGCAGATTACGTCACTATCAATATTTCTTCGCCTAACACACCTGGCTTAAGGACCTTACAGTTCGGAGAATCACTTAATGCACTACTAGCGGCTTTGAAAGAGGAACAACATACATTGCACCAACAATATCAACGTTATGTTCCTATGGCTGTAAAAGTAGCGCCAGACCTTAATGCTGACGAAGTAAGGCAGCTCGCGGAGGCCTTTAAACAATTTGAAATTGATGCCGTCATTGCGACAAATACCACCATGTCACGTGAAGGGGTAAAGGGATTAGCATTTAGTGAGGAAATGGGCGGCTTAAGCGGTCGTCCAGTTTTCAATAAATCTACAGAAATTGTACGACAATTTCGAGAGGAATTACCCCAAAACTTGCCCATCATTGCAGCAGGTGGGATTATGTCGAGCAACGATGCTCTAGAAAAATTAGATGCGGGTGCGGAACTTGTACAAATTTACAGTGGTTTTATCTATCAAGGACCAAAACTGGTCAATGATATAGTTCATGCAATTAATAAGAGGGTGTAAAAGATGGATGTAGTAACGCAGAGTCCGGTTGGATTATTTTTTATGAATTTTGTTACAGCAGTAGTTATCCTGCTTGTCGGTCGTATTGTTATTCGATGGCTCATTAAGTTACTACGTAAGATTATGGTTCGTGCTGATCTTGACCCTATTCTTGTTAATTTTGCCAGTTCAATTACCACTGGGATCCTGCTGGTAATCCTATTGATTGCTGCCATAGATCGTTTAGGCGTTGATACAACGTCTTTTATTGCCGTATTAGGTGCTGCAGGTTTAGCTGTTGGTTTAGCGCTTAAAGATTCATTACAGAACTTTGCCGCTGGAATCATGATGATTGTTTTTCGCCCGTTTAAGCTGGGTGACTTTATCGAAGCAGGTGGCGTCAATGGAGTAGTTGAAAAGATAAGTGTATTCAGCACGATTATGAAAACAGGCGATAATCGCGAAATCATAATCCCTAATGGTCAAATCTATGCTGGGGCAATCACCAATTATTCTGCTCGGGATACTCGTCGTATCGATTTAGTGTTCGGTATTGGTTATGACGATGATATGTTAAAAGCCCAACGGATCATGGCTGACATTTTAACTGCACATGAACTAATTCTAGATGAACCATCTCCTGCCATTACATTAGCTGAGTTGGGCAATAGCAGTGTGAATTTTAATGTTCGTCCTTGGGTTAAATCTGCCGATTATTGGGCTGTACGTTCTGATTTGCTACAAAAAATAAAATTAGCCTTTGATGAAAATGATATAAGTATTCCATATCCTCAAATGGATATTCATACTAAGTAGGATCAGGCTTCTAAGCGTAAAATTAAAAAAGCCAATGTTAACACTGACTCAACACCGGCTTTTTAGTAGAGGTTAGATTAATCATGAAAATACAAATGGCATTATTGGCATTGCCGATAGGACTATTGATGGGATGTGTTGGCAGTACGGCAGTCCGTTATGATTCAAGTCCGCATTACGAGCACTCTGATGTGCATTATCGATCGGGACCTCCACCTTATGCGCCAGCCCATGGTTATCGACATCATTACCATAATCACGATATGATTTATGACTCAGGGATTGGAGCGTATATCGTTGTGGGACTAGCTGATTACTATTACGATAATGGTTTTTATTTCCGATATAGCAATATTGGTTGGCAGTACAGTGGAAGTCTGGATGATGGCTGGAGAGTGACGGACGATCATCGCGTACCCAAGAAACTATGGAATACTAAATCTAAAAAACATTACTACGATAATGATAAATCTAGAAACGATCATCGTGATAACAGAGATTACTACGACAATAATAAATCTAGAAACGATCATCGTGATAACAAAGATTACTACGACAATAATAAATCTAGAAACGATCATCGTGATAACAGAGATTACTACGACAATAATAAGTCTAGAAATGATCATCGTGATAACAGAGATTACTACGACAATAATAAGTCTAGAAATGGTCATCAAGATAACCGAGGCAACTCAGACCAAGATAAGTCTACAAAAGATTATCAAGAGAATCGAGGCAACTCTGATAAGAATCAGTCAAGGAGTGATCATAAAAATAACAAAGATAAAGGAGATGATAAGTATAGAGACCGCGATGGTTCTAATGAAAGAAATGGCAATGATTATCGCCGCTAGAACTAATCAGCAAGGTGAATGGGGTAATTAGAACTGATCTTTCCATGCTCGTAAGTTAGTAAATACTGCCTCTGAACCGTGTAGTTGATGACCAGCAAATTGTTGAGCAGCTTGAATAACTTCAGGCTGCTTACAACGTAGGAAGGGATTGGTTTCGAGTTCAAGTTTTAATTGTGAGGGCAGACTGGGTTTGCCATTAGTAACTAGGGCAGCAGTATCGAGTATACGTCGCCTGATTTCTGTATTATTTGGTTCAACAATAGCGGCAAAGCGAAGGTTAGCTTGAGTATATTCATGTGCACAATACATCTTTGTCTGCTCGGGTAAGCTAGCAATTAGTTGTAATGAAGTATGTAGTTGTTTTGCTGTACCACCTAATAATCGGCCGCAACCAGCACCAAATAATGTATCGCCACAAAATAAGTGGTCGTCGATTAGAAAAGCGATATGGCCTTTAGTATGTCCTGGTACGTCAAGTACCGTTATCGAGGGAAACGCAGGGTTAATCAGAAGGTTATCACATGCTGTGAGTGGATGCGTAATAGATGGAATGGCTTCATGTTTTGGTCCATAAACGGGAATGTTATAGTGAGTAACTAATTTATTTATCCCCGCAATATGATCACTATGATGATGGGTAATTAACAGTGCTGCGGGTTTCAATTGTTGTTGCTCAATAGCCTGAATAACCGGCTCTGCATCACCAGGATCGACAATTAATAGATTTCTTGAATCCGACTCTTGAATGAACCATATATAATTGTCATTAAAAGCTGGGACGGCTTGAATAGTTAACATGATACTTCCACTGTTGGGGTCTGCATGATCGATTATAGAACGGATATACAAAAAAGAATGATTACTTGGTGGCAAAGTCCATTAGGTCAATCAATTTTAAAACAAGAAAAAAGTGCACTACAATCCTTGTCTAGCTATTTCTATGGAAATTATCAATTCCAGTTAGGTATAAGGCAAAGATTATTACCTGAAGTTCCACTCAGTAGGATGCAAAAGATCATGGGACGGTCCGCAGATATTGAAGGGCAAAATGAATCGTTGCCTTTTAAATGTTACTCCTTAGATACTCTGCTATTAGTACACGTAATAGAATTTTCTATTGATCCTCACCAAGTATTACGCGAGGTTGAACGGGTGCTGGTATCCGATGGCACGATAGTTTTATGTTGTTTTAATCCTTGGAGCTTTTGGGGATTGCGTCGCTTATTTTCACTCAAAGCTTTGCCACCGTGGCACGGTCATTTTTTTAGTCAGACTAGGATTAAAGATTGGTTAGCATTGTTAAATTTTGAAGTGGTGGCGATTGAACGTTTAGTTTTTCACCCACCAATTCAGTCAGAGCGGTGGTTAACTAGGGCATTAATGATTGAAAGGCTGGGTAAACGATTATGGCCGATATTTTCGGGCGTTACTATCTTGGTGGCAACAAAGCGGACTATTCCACTTACGCCAATTACAATGTATCAGCATGTAAAGCATTTGTTTCCGACTGGACGCTTAGTTTCTAAGCCTGTCGCAAGAGAAAAGAATAATGGATAAAATTGAAATTTTTACAGATGGTGCTTGTAGTGGAAATCCTGGTCCGGGTGGTTGGGGAGCCATTTTACGTAGCAAAGGTATCGAAAAAGAGTTATCTGGAGGCGAGAAAGATACGACCAATAATCGTATGGAAATGATGGCGGTGATTGTAGCACTTGAAGCATTAACTCGACCTTGTGAAGTGATAGTCACTACGGATTCACAATATGTGATGAAAGGTATGATGGAATGGCTAGCTGGTTGGAAAAAACGCAATTGGTTAACGGCGGCAAAAAAACCAGTTAAAAATGTTGATTTGTGGCAGAGAATGGAAAAAGCAGCTTCGAGTCATAAGCTCGACTGGGTTTGGGTGCGAGGTCATCAAGGACATGCTGAAAATGAACGTGCTGATCAATTAGCGGTAACGGCTCGAGAGAAAATTGCTAAGTAATCGAGAAACTCAGGAAATCAGAACAAGCGGAGTAGGAATTGTGGCTGAACAAAAGATCAAACGGCAGGTGGTGCTAGATACAGAAACAACGGGGTTAAGCACCGCAGATGATCATCGCATTATTGAAATTGGTTGTGTCGAGGTGATTAATCGTCGATTGACGGGAGAACGCTTTCATCAATATATTAATCCGAAACGTGAGATAGATGCTGGTGCCATGGAAGTCCACGGTATTACACCTGAATTTTTAGCAGATAAGCCGTTATTTTCATCCGTTGTTGATGACTTTATGCGATTTATTGATGGTGCAGAATTGATTATTCATAACGCCGCATTTGACGTGGGTTTTTTAAATCATGAATTAGCAAAATTAAAAGGTGAAAAGCGCACAATTGCCGATGTTTGTAGCGTGTTAGATACCTTGAAATTAGCTCGAGATAAACATCCCGGACAAAAAAATAACTTGGATGCTTTATGTCGACGTTATTACGTTGATAATTCAAATCGCGAATTGCATGGCGCATTACTAGATGCCGAGATCTTAGCTGATGTATATTTGGCAATGACCGGTGGACAGGTGAGCCTATCCTTAGCCGCCGAAGCGCCTGTTGCTATCAATAAAATGACTGACTCGGAAGTTTTAACTCAAAAAAAACGTGGGCCGTTACGAGTGATTAAGGCTAATCAAGATGAAGTACTAGCACACGAAGCAAACTTGCAGCGATTAGATAAAGTGACCGATGGTCGATGTTTGTGGCTCCACACCGGTAATGAAGGTATTGCAAAGGCTTAGTTGTAATTAATGTAAAAAAATCAATTGTTGGCTTGAAATTAATTTTTTCATCCCCAACTATCTGGATTGTGATAATTAACCCGGAAACTTGATTATGAGTAACGAAGACATCGATAACGTCGATAATACGGAAGCAGAGAATATTGAACCTGAAGTGGAGATCAATGCCGATCCTGCCGGATTGTTGGAAGATGCCCGTAATAAAGCCGATGAGCACTGGAATGAATTACTACGTGCCCGTGCTGACATGGAAAATTTACGTCGTCGCCAAGCACGTGATTTAGAAAATGCCCATAAACATGCGTTAGATAGATTTGTAGCAGAGTTATTACCTGTCTACGACAGTATGGAATTAGGTTTCAATGCCGCTAATGCCGATGGTGCATCATTAGATGCTGTGCGTAACGGCTTAGAAATGACAATGAAGATGTTCTTGTCATCTATCAATAAGTTTGGTTTAGAACAGGTCATTCCTGCTGATGGTGATGACTTTGATCCTGAGTTGCATCAAGCAATGGCAATGCAGCCTGTTGATGGCGTAGAAGCAAATAAAGTCATAACAGTTGCACAAAAAGGTTTCCAATTTAATGGTCGTTTATTACGTCCTGCAATGGTCGTTGTTTCTCAATAAAAAATAACATTAGATACGGTATGGGCTTGAAATTCTGTTTCGTCTCCCCCACCTAATGATCAACAGCTGGAAAGACCAGTATAAATTTTAAGAATGATGGAGTAAAAATAATGGGTAGAATTATTGGTATTGACTTAGGAACAACAAATTCCTGTGTTGCAGTATTAGAAGATGGTAAAGCACGTATAATTGAAAATAGCGAAGGTGATCGCACTACGCCATCGATTGTGGCATTTACTAAAGATGGCGAAGTTATTGTTGGCCAATCGGCTAAACGTCAAGCAGTGACAAATCCTAAAAATACTTTATTTGCAATCAAACGTTTAATCGGTCGCAAATTTAAAGATGATGTTGTACAACGCGACATTGATATGGTGGCCTATAAAATCGTAGAAGCCGATAATGGCGATGCCTGGGTTGAAGCTAACGGTAAGAAAATGGCACCACCAGAAATTTCTGCTCGTGTTTTGATGAAAATGAAAAAAACAGCAGAAGAATTTTTAGGTGAAGAAGTAACAGAAGCGGTTGTTACTGTTCCTGCATACTTTAATGATTCACAACGTCAAGCAACCAAAGATGCCGGTAAAATTGCCGGTCTAGAAATCAAACGTATTATCAATGAACCAACCGCCGCAGCATTGGCTTACGGTATGGATAAAAAACGTGGCGATTCTAAAATCGTTGTTTACGATTTGGGTGGTGGTACTTTCGACGTATCTGTTATTGAAATTGCCGATATTGAAGGTGAACATCAGTTTGAAGTATTATCAACCAATGGTGATACATTCCTTGGTGGTGAAGATTTTGATCAACGTATCATTGAACATTTAGTTGAACAATTCAAAAAAGATCAAGGTATTGATTTATCGAAAGATCCATTAGCATTACAACGACTTAAAGATGCTGCTGAAAAAGCAAAAATTGAATTATCTACAAGTCAACAAACAGACATTAACCTGCCTTATGTAACGGCGGATGCATCTGGCCCTAAACATATGGAATTACGTTTAACACGGGCTAAATTGGAATCATTAGTTGATGATTTAATCACCCGTAGCTTAGCGCCATGTAGACAAGCTATTAAAGATTCAGGCTTGTCTTTATCTGAAATTGATGATGTTATCTTGGTCGGTGGTCAAACACGTATGCCTAAGGTGCAAGAAGCGGTTAAAGAACTTTTCGGTAAAGAACCTCGTAAAGACGTGAACCCTGATGAAGCCGTTGCTGCTGGTGCAGCGATTCAAGCTGCAGTATTGTCTGGTGATGTGAAAGATGTATTGTTGTTAGACGTTACACCGTTGAGCCTAGGTATTGAAACGATGGGCGGCGTAATGACTAAACTCGTTGAGAAAAATACAACGATCCCAACAAAAGCCAACCAAACCTTCTCAACTGCAGATGATAATCAACCTGCAGTAACGATTCATGTATTGCAAGGTGAGCGTGAAGTAGCATCAGCTAATAAATCATTAGGTCGATTTGATTTAGCTGAAATCCCACCTGCACCTCGCGGACAACCGCAAATTGAAGTTACCTTCGATATCGATGCCAATGGTATTTTGAATGTATCAGCTAAAGACAAGGTATCCGGTAAACAACAATCTATTGTTATTAAAGCGTCTAGTGGCTTGTCTGATGAAGAAGTTGAACAAATGGTTAAAGACGCTGAAGCACATGCGGATGAAGATCGTAAGTTCCATGAATTAGTTACTGTTCGTAATCAAGCAGACGGCTTGATTCATTCAACTAAAAAATCAATTACTGACTTAGGTGACAAATTAGCTGCCGATGAAAAAGTAAAAATTGAAGCGGCGATTGCTGATCTAGAAGTTGCAGTTAAGGGTGAAGACAAAACTGATATCGAAGCTAAAACAGCAGCATTAGCTGAAGCATCAGGTAAACTTGCAGAAAAAGCGTATGCTGAAAATGCAGAAGCGGGTGAGGCTACAGCTGATGCGGCTAAAGATGCTGATGATGTGGTTGATGCCGAATTTGAAGAAGTAGAAGACGACAAAAAATAAACGTTTAATTAGCTTATTTTTATTCAGAAACAGGCGCGGGATTATCTCGCGCCTGTTTTGTTGTATTAGATGTTGAAGAAGTTTTAATAGGTAATTACCAAGATGGCCAAACGAGATTGTTACGAAATACTAGAGGTGTCCCGCACCGCGACCGAAGCTGAAATTAAAAAAGCTTATCGTCGTATGGCAATGAAATATCACCCTGATCGTAATCCTGACAGTGCGGATGCAGAAGAACATTTCAAGGAGGCGAAAGAAGCCTACGAGATTTTATCTGATGCACGAAAACGTGCGGCTTATGATCAGTTCGGTCATGCAGGTGTCGATTCGTCAGCGACAGGCGGCCGTCAACAAGGCGGAGCAGGTGGTTTTAGTGATATCTTTGGCGATGTATTTAATGATATTTTTGGTCAATCAGGTGGTGGTGGCAGACAAAGCTATCGTGGTGCGGATCTTCGTTACCATTTAGATTTAACACTTGAAGAAGCGGTGGCAGGGACGACGCAAAAAATTCGTATTCCGGTACATGTAGCATGTAAAACGTGTGATGGTAGTGGTGCTAAAAAAGGCACACAACCCGTTACGTGCACAACCTGTGCTGGCCATGGTCAAGTTCGAATGCAGCAAGGTTTCTTCTCAGTACAACAAGCCTGTCCACATTGTCATGGTACGGGTCAGATGATCAAGGATCCATGCGGCGATTGTCACGGTGAAGGACAAATCCAAGAACATAAAACTTTATCAGTTAAAGTGCCTGCAGGTGTGGACACCGGTGACCGCATTCGATTATCTGGTGAAGGTGAAGCAGGAACCGGCGGTGCTGCTCCAGGTGATTTATATGTTGAGATGCAAGTGCAGCGACATGACGTGTTCACCCGTGATGGCAGTAACTTGTACTGCGATGTTCCAATCAGTTTTGTCACTGCAACTTTGGGTGGTGAATTAGAGGTACCGACTTTAGAAGGTAAAGCCAGCTTAAAAGTACCTGATGGCACACAGACAGGTCAGCAGTTCCGTCTTCGAGCTAAAGGTATCAAGTCTGTACGAGGTGGTGCTATTGGTGATTTAATGTGCCGTGTAATTATTGAGACCCCTGTTAAGCTCTCTAATAAACAAAAAGAATTATTGCAGGAGTTTGATGAAACCTTGCAAGGTACTAGTCATAGTAAACATAGTCCAAAACATAGCTCATGGTTGGATGCAGTTAAAAAGTTTTTTGATTAATCGCTCATTACGGGGTTATTTTTCTGTTACTTTGTGTCGATAGCTTTGGTCTGAAGTAAGAGTAAAAAAAGTTATTTCAGTTTCGTTAGAAAAAGCCTAAATAACGATATTTATTTTGATATAAGTGGGATAGACAGAATGGCAATACGTATAGCAATCAATGGCGCAGCGGGTCGAATGGGCCGTTGTCTAATTCAAGCCGTCGAACAGACTGAAGGTTTAGAGCTAAGCGCTGCAATTGACCGTGCTGATTCAACACTATTGGGTGCTGATGCAGGCGAGCTAGCAGGTGTTGGCAAATTAGGCGTTGCAATTAGCTCTGATGTAGCCATAGCAACCGCTAATTCAGATGTCATTATTGATTTTACCTTACCAGAAGTCACTATGGCTTTATTGCCACACTGTGTTACAAATCAATGTCATTTGGTTATTGGTACCACGGGATTCAGTGCAGAACAAAAGACAGAGATTGAACAGGCGGCGCAGAAAATCTCCATGCTGCTTGCGCCTAACATGAGTGTCGGTGTTAATCTTTCACTTAAGTTGCTTGATATTGCCGCTCGTGTCCTAGGAAATGATGTTGATATTGAAATTATCGAAGCACATCACCGCCATAAAGTAGATGCACCATCTGGCACCGCATTGCGAATGGGTGAAGTCGTTGCTGATGCATTAGGCCGTGATCTTAAAACATGTGCTGTTTATGGTCGTGAAGGTCGCACGGGTGAACGGGATCGTAATACCATCGGTTTTGCGACTGTGCGTGCAGGTGATATCGTTGGCGATCACACCGTGATGTTTGCAACAGAAGGTGAACGAGTCGAAATTACCCATAAAGCATCTAGTCGTATGACCTTTGCTTTAGGGGCGATGCGCGCATCAAGTTGGTTAATGATGCATCAATCTGGCTTATATGACATGCAAGATGTTTTAAATTTACGAGACTAAATAGAAACGCTATGCTCGTATCGTTTTATCCCTAATGCTAATCTCAAATAATCTAGACTCATAACACTCTATTTTAATAGCGGTTAGCAGTATCACGTGCTTGTTTAGCACCGCTACTATTACCTGCGGCTGTTCGAATAACAGAAATCAAATTCCAAAACTGATGTAACTTGTCAGGTTGTCCTTGAACGATAGATACACCTTTTAGAGCGACTTGTTCTGCTAGACTGAAGTCTTGGAGTGCTAGGTGGGTATTTGCAAGGGAGTAATACACTTCAGGATCCCTAGGTGCTATTCGTTGTGCACGTTGTAAAGTGGTTTGAGCTGAACGTAAATCACCTTGTTGAGAATAGTTATTTGCTTCATCGAGTAAAGCTATAACGGCAGTATTTTGCTGAGGGGCATTAATTGCCGAAGGCGATATGGGTACCGAAACAGCGTTAGGTGAAGACGTCAAAGGTTCAGTGGCAGTAGTGGATTGTGGTGATGGGCTGACCATTTCGTCTGATAGCGGAATTGCGATTGCACCGTCGTTCAGAACCGGCTTTGCTTGTTCGGCTCTTGCTGGCACAGTATTGCGGTCTTCGGTGGGAACCACTAAGGTGCTAGAACAGCCCGCTATTCCTAGAACCAGACTTAATACTGCAAAACGATATATATTTGTTTTCAATGTCATTTTTCTACCTAAACAGCTGTTTAACCCAGTTGATGGATTGTGATACAGGATTATTATCCTGACCGATACAATCTACCGCTAACGTTGGTCCCGTCCCTAATAAGAAGGGAATTTGTTCAGCGCCAGTGCAATGCCCTGCGGATAATTGGCCACTTTGTTTATCTATCCATAAATACTCTATACCTTCTGGCGATGCAGCAACAAATGGCTCAAGTGTTTCAGTTGCCATATAGGCTATCCAAGCTTGTAATGCACCACTTGAGCCTGTGAATGGAAGCGATGCATTGTTATCTTGGCCTAGCCATACAATGGCCAGACGATTACCCGTAAATCCTGCAAACCAACTATCTCTTTGTTGGTCCGAAGTGCCCGTTTTTCCGGCGGCATTGATGTTTGCAGACAAGTGTTGATAGATAGATCTTGCCGTGCCAACACGAGCTGTCTCTTGCATCATATATTGTAATAAGTGAATTGAATTACTACTAATAGTTTGTTTAAGCTGGAACGGATAACTCGATAATTCCTGCCCAGCATTATCCGTCACCATACGAATTGAGCGTAACGGCATCTGAAAGCCGTTAGCGGCAATAGTTTGATACATCGTGGCAACTTCCATTGGTGATAAACCCTGTGCGCCGAGTAATAAAGATGGGTAGGCATCCATTGGCCGAGTGACGCCTAAGCGTTGTAGTGTATTGATCACTTTATCAAGCCCAAGGTTCATACCTAAACGCGCTGTTGCTAAGTTATAGGAATGCGCTATGGCTTGATGCAATGGCACCATACCATGTGACTGACGATTAAAGTTCTCTGGACTCCAAACCTGTCCATCTTTCATTGTCAGTGTATAGGGTGAGTCGTCTACTTCACTAATTAATGTGTAACCTTGTTCTATTGCCGTTAGATAAACGGCTGGTTTGACCAGTGAACCGATAGGGCGCACAGCATCTAAAGCTCTGTTAAAGCCTTGATAACGTGTTTGGCGACCGCCGACTATGGCAATCACTTCACCTGTTTGCGGCTCTGTAACCACGACGCTACCTTGTAATTCCGCTACCTTACTGCCATGCCATCTTTCTAGTTTAGTGATAGTGTTTACTAGTGCGGCTTCTGCTTTGTTTTGGGCGATAGGGTTTAGGCTGGTAAATACTCGCAAGCCTTCCGAATTTAAATCTTCGTCACGATACGTTTGGCGCAATTGTCGTTTAACAAGATCTAAATAAGCAGGATACGCACCTTTAAGTAAACTAGCTCTTTTGACAATTCCTAGTGGCATGGTTGAAGCATTTTGATATTGCTTATCAGTTATCGAGTTTTGCTCATGAAGTACCTTGAGTACTAGGTCTCGGCGAGCTTTAGCACGTTCTGGATGACGCCTTGGATCGTAATAAGAAGGACCTTTAACCAATCCCGCTAATAAAGCAACTTGGTGTAGTTTTAGCTCCTGTACAGGTTGGGCAAAATAATATTGAGCAGCCAAGCCAAAGCCATGTATGGCACGCGCGCCTTCTTGACCAACATAGATTTCATTCAGGTAGGCTTCTAAGATTTCATCTTTGCTATAGTGAAGTTCCAACAACATAGCCATTGGGATCTCCATCAATTTTCGTGCAAGATTTCGATCCGAATTTAGATAGAAGTTTTTAATCAATTGTTGAGTGAGCGTGCTACCACCTTGTACAAAACTGCCCGCTTTAATATTGACAAACATGGCACGAGCGATGCCTTTAGGTGAGATTCCGATATGCTGATAATAATCACGATCTTCAATAGCAATCAAGGCATCGATCAGCCCTTGCGGCGCATCCTGCAATTGAATTAAGTCACGATCTTCATTATTTAATGGGTAGATTCCACCAACAAGGATAGGTTCTAAACGAACCAGTGCTATTGGGTTACCTTGATAATTATGGACATTTACTAATTGGTCGTTAGAAAATTCCAAAACAAGTTGTTGGGCATGTTCATTACCATCTGGGAAGTTAAAACCACGAGAATATATAATGGCTTTAGTGGCAGAAAATTCCGCCTGTCCTGGTTGAGACACTTTGCTCACGAATTGGTAGCCAAGTCCGCCTAACTCAATTTTTAAATCATCAAGTGACAGAGGCAAACCGGCATACAGTTCTAAGGGGCGTGCGTACACTTTAGCGGGCACAGCCCAACGCTTTCCCTCAAACTGCTGGCGAATATGAATATCAATAAACACAAGAGCAATGCCGAAAAGGACTATCATTGCAAAAAATAGCTTATATGAAAAAGTGAGCAATTTCTGTTTGAAGGTGGGTGTCGTTTTTGTAACTTTACGTGATCGCGCCGGCTTTTTTGTTGTTGCCATAATTAGATTGTGACAGTCCTTTTAATTAAGTATTCTAACGGATCCGAATTAATTTACTATATGGTTTAACGAACCATCTAAAGCAGATTAGATACGTACTATGACTAAGAGTTCAATTTTAACAGGCTTTTAGCGTCTAAACTTGAAGATAGATCAAAATTTACTGGTATGGCATGCTTAAAATACAAAAAATAAAAATGGAACTTGCTTATTATCAGGCTTTAACAACAGATCATCGTACGCCTAAAATAGCTAAATGGTTGATTGTTGCAGCGGTTGCCTATCTATTAATGCCGTTCGATTTGATACCAGATTTCATTCCGATTTTGGGTCAGCTGGATGATCTGATTATCGTGCCGGGTTTAGTTTGGCTGGGTCTAAGCTGTATTCCTTTGGCCTTGAAACAAGAAATCCGACAAGAGATTGAAAAAGATCGCTAGGCATAATTTTCAGAGTAGATTTTAAGTCTATAAACAGACTAGTAATTTAGCATTATTCTAGTTTGTCTGGTAAAATCGTGAATCCTTAAATTTATCATTTATGGTTTTTTTTTAGCGAATGTCGCTAAAAATAAGGCATAACTTATCCGAGAGCCTATGGTTAGTTTAGAAACTCCAATCTGTGATTTTGACTTGCCAGCTATTGATTTTTCATTACTCGGCACTGACGAAAAAATTTGGACACTCGAAGATTGTCGTGGTGATAACGGCCTGTTGGTGATGTTTATTTGTAATCATTGTCCTTATGTCAAAGCTATCCTAGATCGTCTCGTTCGAGATACCAACGAATTAAAACAAATCGGTATAAATACAGTGGCAATCATGTCTAATGATGTAGCCGACTATCAAGAAGACTCCTTTGACAACATGCAACGTGTTGCTCAAGAGCATGGCTTTTCATTCCCATATTTGTTTGACGAAACACAGCAAACTGCCCAAGCTTACGGCGCAGTGTGTACCCCCGATTTCTTTGGTTATAACAAAGATCTTCAATTGCAGTATCGCGGTCGTCTAGACGCAAGTAGAAAAGAAGCTGCAGCACCGGATGCGCGACGAGATTTATTTGAAGCAATGAAATACGTTGCTGAAACAGGTCGTGGTCCACAACAACAAATACCTAGTATGGGTTGCTCGATCAAATGGCGAACGACTTAAATTTTTTAAATAGGAGTATGTAAACAATGGCTACACGTAGACATTTAGCAAACGCCATCCGTGCTTTAAGTATGGATGCAGTACAAAAAGCGCAATCTGGTCATCCAGGTGCGCCGATGGGTATGGCTGATATTGCCGAAGTATTGTGGAATGATCACTTAAAACACAACCCGACTAATCCAGAATGGTCTGATCGCGATCGTTTCATTTTGTCGAATGGTCATGGTTCAATGTTGATTTATTCATTGTTGCATTTGTCAGGTTATGACTTGCCAATGTCATCACTTGCTTCTTTCCGTCAGCTTCACTCGCAATGTGCGGGTCACCCTGAATACGGTTATGCACCAGGTATTGAAACAACTACTGGTCCTTTAGGTCAAGGTATCACCAACGGTGTTGGTTTTGCGATGGCTGAAAAATTAATGGCTGATCAATTCAACAAACCTGGCCATGAAATCGTTGACCACAATACTTATGTATTCTTGGGTGATGGTTGTTTGATGGAAGGTGTATCTCACGAAGCTTGCGCATTAGCAGGTACATGGGGCCTAGGCAAATTGGTTGCATTCTGGGATGACAACAACATCTCTATCGATGGCCACATTGACGGTTGGTACACAGATGACACTGTTAAGCGTTTTGAAGCTTATGGTTGGCATGTACAGTCAGTAGATGGTCACGATGCAGCTGCAATCTCTGCTGCTGTTACTGCCGCTAAAGCAGTTACAGATAAACCATCTATGATTTGCTGTAAAACAATCATCGGTTTTGGTTCACCAAACAAATCTGGTAGCCACGACTGTCATGGTGCTGCTTTGGGTGAAGAAGAAGTTGCATTAACGCGTAAAGAATTAGATTGGAACTATCCTCCATTCGAAATTCCTGCTGATGTTTACGAAGGTTGGGATGCTAAAGCTGCCGGCGCAGCAAAAGAAGCCGCTTGGAATGCTAAGTTTGATGCTTATGCTGCTGAATATCCAGAATTAGCTGCAGAATTCACACGCCGCATGGCTAAAGAATTGCCTGCAAACTGGACTGAAGCTACTGATGCAATCATTGCTGAAACTAACGAAGCGGCAGCAAGCCTAGCGTCACGTCAAGCATCACAAAAAACAATTGCTGCATTAGCACCATTATTACCTGAGTTTTTAGGTGGTTCTGCTGATTTAACAGGTTCTAACTTAACAAGCTGTGCAAGCTTCAAACACGTATCTGGTAAAGAGCCTGGTAACTACATCTCTTACGGTGTACGTGAATTTGGTATGTATGCAATCATGAATGGTATGGCACTACACGGTGGTTTAATCCCATTCGGTGGCACATTCCACATGTTCTCTGACTATGCTAAGTCTGCGTTACGTATGGCTGCATTGATGAAGATCCGTACCATTGCTGTGTTAACACATGACTCTATTGGTCAAGGTGAAGATGGTCCGACACATCAACCAATCGAAAACACAGCAGCAATGCGTTACATTCCTAATATGGATGTATGGCGTCCTGCGGATTCAGTAGAAGTTGCTGTTGCATGGACTGCGGCTGTTGAACGTGCTGATGGTCCTTCAAGCTTAGTTTTAAGCCGTCAAGGTATTCCTGGTCGTAAACATGAAGCGGCTGATTTTGCAGCAATGCGTAAAGGTGCTTACATTCTTTCAGAAGCGAAAGGTGACGCTCAAGTTATCTTAATCGCAACAGGTTCTGAAGTTGATCTAGCAGCACAAGCTCAAGTAGCATTGGCGGCTGAAGGCATTAATGCACGTGTTGTATCTATGCCGTCAACAAATGTGTTTGATCGTCAAGACCAAGCTTATAAAGATAGCATCTTAACGCCAGGCGTTAAACGTGTTGCGATTGAAGCCGGTGTAACTGATTTCTGGCGCAAATACGTTGGCTTGGAAGGCGGCGTTGTTGGTATCGATACCTTTGGTGAATCAGCGCCAGGTGGTGTATTGATGAAACACTTCGGCTTCACAGTAGAAAACGTAGTTAAGACGGTAAAAGAAGTACTATAAAATTGCTTTGAACAGGCTTTTATAGAATAAATATAATGGCGGGTGAGCGTAAGTTCACTCGCCATTATTATATCTATGCCATAGAAAACCCTATCGAAAATAAACAGAACAGCTACAAACGTTATTAATAAATGACGGGTGAGTGATCAGTATTATGTAAGTCAGGGTAATGATAACTATATATTACATAAGTGGAAGTTATGGTGGGTATCAATATCTTTGAGTGTGGTTTGAGCTATAAATGATTTACACTTGAATGATGTGATAATAACTGATAAAAAGTAGAGACGTTTTGTTGTAATGTTAGTCAAATTTCATAAACTGATGTCAGCATTACTTTTAATCAATTGAGTACATTTTGCGATACAGCATCTCAAATTATGCAGTCTTAGATGATAAATATTGCCGCTATAGCAATTTAAATCGTTTACTGTTTTAGCTTTTAATCTTATCGAAGACGAAAGGAAAAGAGAATGACAATTAAAGTTGGTATTAATGGTTTTGGTCGCATTGGTCGCATGGCATTTCGTGCCGCAGCTAAAGACTTCCAAGACATTGAAATTGTAGCAATTAATGATTTGTTAGATCCTGAATATCTAGCGTATATGCTCAAACATGACTCAGTTCATGGTCTTTTCGCTGGTGACGTATCTGTTGTAGATGGTCACTTAGTGGTGGATGGCAAAACTATTCGCATCACTGCTGAACGTAATCCGGCTGATTTGAAATGGGATGAAGTGGGTGCTGATCTTATTTTAGAATGTACGGGGTTCTTTTTAACTAAAGAATCTTGCCAAGCACATATTGATGCAGGGGCTAAGAAGGTGGTGCAATCAGCGCCATCAAAAGATGACACGCCAATGTTTGTTTTTGGTGTGAATGATGATAAATATAAAGGCGAAGCAATTGTTTCAGCTGCTTCTTGCACAACCAACTGCTTGGCGCCTATTGCTAAAGTGTTGAATGATAACTATGGTATCAAACGCGGTTTGATGACAACCGTACATGCCGCAACAGCAACTCAAAAAACAGTAGATGGTCCATCGATGAAAGACTGGCGGGGTGGACGTGGTATTTTAGAAAATATCATTCCATCATCAACCGGAGCGGCAAAAGCAGTAGGTGTTGTTTTACCTGAATTAAATGGTAAGTTAACAGGCATGGCTTTTCGTGTACCAACATCAGATGTGTCGGTCGTAGATTTGACCGTCGAGCTAGAAAAAGAGGCTTCTTACGCAGATATCTGTGCCGTAATGAAATCAGCCTCTGAGCAAGGACGATTAAAAGGTGTTTTAGGCTATACAGAAGAAAAAGTGGTATCTACGGACTTCCGTGGTAACACCGCACCGTCTACCTTTGATGCGGGTGCTGGTATTGCACTCGATAGTACTTTTGTTAAGGTCGTTGCTTGGTATGATAATGAATATGGATACACCTGCAATATGATGCGTTTAGTAGAATTAGTAGGTAAATAATTAAGGCATTGTTACTTTTCTAACTGGAGTAATTGCCGGAATAAATTAGAAAGCTCCGACGGCGAAAGCATAGGAGCTTTTTTTGTTTTATGAGCCTATAGTAAACCTTGAACAAAATATAATAATATTCAGAGAGAGGAATAAAAAACATGTCCGTGATCAAAATGTCTGACCTAGATTTAGCAGGTAAAAGAATATTAATCCGTCAAGATTTGAATGTGCCTTTAAAGTCCGGTGTTGTTGCGGATGGTACACGTATTCATGCTTCATTACCCACGATTAAAATTGCAATAGCTGCTGGTGCAAAGGTGATGATTATGTCGCACCTTGGTCGACCAACAGAGGGCGAATATGAGCATAAATATTCAATGGCTCCCGTAGCTAATTATTTGTCAGTATTATTAGGTCAGCCAGTACGTTTGGAACAGAATTGGTTGGAGCCTGATTTTATTCCAGTAGAAAATGGCGAAGTTGTCCTTTGTGAAAATGTCCGCTTTAATATTGGTGAAAGTGCTGATGATGAGGCTTTGTCACAACGTATGGCTAAAATGTGTGACATATTTGTAATGGATGCCTTTGGGACAGCACATCGAGCTCAAGCTTCAACGCATGGTATCGCAAAATATGCACCTATTGCTTGTGCGGGACCGTTGTTATCTGGCGAGTTAGAAGCATTAGGAAAAGCATTAGATAATCCAGCTAGACCGATGGTGGCTATTGTTGGTGGTTCAAAAGTATCAACCAAATTAACGGTACTTGAATCGTTATCAAAAATCGTTGATCAACTGATTGTTGGCGGCGGCATTGCAAATACATTCATTGCGGCGGCAGGTAATAATGTGGGTAAATCACTCTATGAACCTGACTTAATTGACACCTGTAAAAAACTCACAGCGGATGCGATAGCACGAGGAAGCTCAATTCCAGTGCCAGTAGATGTTGTATGTGGTAAGGCATTTTCGGAAACGGCATTGGCAACTACTAAATTGGCAACCAACGTCGAAGATGACGATATGATTTTTGATATTGGACCAAAATCTGCTCACGAGTTAGCAGAAATACTTAAAAATGCCGGTACCATTGTGTGGAATGGACCCGTAGGTGTGTTTGAATTTAATCAGTTTGGTGAAGGGACAAAAGAAATCGCCATGGCAATCGCTGAATCCAATGCGTTTTCAATAGCTGGTGGTGGTGATACCTTGGCTGCTGTTGCAAAATATAATATCAGTGATGATATTTCTTATATTTCAACAGGAGGAGGCGCTTTCTTGGAGTTTTTAGAGGGTAAAGTGCTACCTGCCGTAGAGATCTTGGAGCAGCGCGCCAAATCATAATGGATACGATACCCTTGACAGTTAAAAGAAGAACTAAAATTGTGGCAACCTTAGGGCCAGCAAGTAATAAACCCGAAGTGCTTGATGCTTTAATTGAGGCTGGGGTAGATGTTGTTCGACTGAATTTTTCTCATGGTGAAGCAAGTGAGCACTTAGCACTTGCTGAATCAGTACGTAACCGAGCAAGAGCTTATGGTCGTCAAGTCGGTGTCTTAGCAGATATGCAAGGTCCTAAGATTCGTATTGCGCGATTCCAAGCAGGAAAAATATACTTAGAAGAAGGCGCTAAATTTATATTGGATGCCGATCTTGATTCTGATGCTGGCGACAATGAACACGTCGGAATTGATTATAAACAATTGCCGCAGGATGTTAAACGGGTTGATACGCTATTGCTTGATGATGGACGTATTGTATTCTGGGTCGAGCAGGTAGAAGGTCTGCGAGTAATCTGCCGAGTGATCGTCGGTGGTGAGTTGTCTAATAATAAAGGTATTAACCGCCAAGGTGGAGGCTTATCTGCCGAGGCATTAACGGAGAAAGACAAAGCCGATATTATTACTGCCGCTAAGATGCAGGCAGATTATATTGCTATTTCCTTCCCTCGCTCAGCGGAAGATATTCATTATGCTCGGAAACTGCTGCGTGATGCAGGTGGCCATGGCGGTATTATTGCAAAAATAGAACGTGCTGAAGCATTAGACGTACTGGATGAGATTATTGAAGCATCTGACGCCGTGATGGTTGCCCGTGGTGATTTAGGTGTTGAAATTGGCGATGCAGCCTTGCCACCGATTCAGAAAAAAATCATTCAGCGAGCAAGACAATTAAATCGCGTTGTGATTACCGCTACTCAAATGATGGAATCGATGATAACAAATGCGATTCCGACGCGAGCGGAAGTCTTTGATATTGCCAATGCCGTATTAGATGGTACCGATGCGGTGATGTTGTCAGGTGAGACGGCAGTCGGTCGATATCCTGTGAAGGTAGTTGAAGCCGTTGATCGTATTTGTCTTACAGCCGAGCAACAACGAGAAATTCGCGTTTCACACCATCGTATGGATTCACATTTTGAAGGGGTGGATGAAGCCATCGCGATGGCGGCCATGTATATGGCCAATCACCTCGATGTGAAGGCGATTGCGGCATTAACCGAAACAGGAACAACGGCATTATTGATGTCTAGAATAAGTTCTGGTATCCCTATTTTCGCATTGACACCACATGACGAAACACTGGGCAAAGTAACTTTATACCGAGGAGTTTACCCTGTAAGTTTTAAGGTAGACCACACGGATCATGCAATGTTAAATTTGGAGGCCATTCAGGAATTGCAGCGTAGCGGAGTGGTAAGCGATGGAGATACAGTCATCATCACAAAGGGTGATCTTGAAGTGCAAGGCAGTACCAATTCACTTAAGTTAGTCCGCGTTGGTGACATGGTTCAGCCGCAAGCTACACCTCAAAGTTGCGAATAAAAAAGCCAATTAAGCCTATTATGATCAGAGAGTAGCGAAAGATGGCGCTCATTTAAATGCGACAATTACTCGATTACGCGGCAGAACATAGCTTTGATATGCCTGCATTTAATGTTAACAATATGCTACCAGTCCAAGCCATTATACAGGCCGTTGATGCAACAGATAGCTCGGTCATCATGCTGGCTTTTACTGGCGCTCGTGAATACGCCGGCGAGCTGTTTCTCCGGCATTTAATTTTAGCCGCTATAGATCTATATCCTATATTCCAGCGGTTATCTATTAAGATCATGGCGCTGCACCATATATTTGTGCCAGATTGATTCAATCGAGTTTTAGCTCGGTGATGATGTATGGTTCCTTGTTGGATGATATGTGAAACCCCCATCATCGTTTGAATATAATGTACGTGTAACCAAAACAGTAGTCGATATGGCAGTTGGCCGTGGCGTATCAGTTGAAGGTGAACTGGGTTGTTATGTTAAAGGCGTAGTCTTTCAAACACCTTTATAATCAGAATTATATATAATATTGGTGCAAGGCATATAAGCAGATACCTAAGCTATGAAATTTAATATATTTAAGTATAAAGCCAAAATTTATATGGTTATACAACACACATAATGGCATGAAATCTTGCTGAGAATTATTTTTCAGTCCTTGTTTATGCAATCATTTGCGAGCAAAAGAGTGTAATGAGGTAAACTATGCGCTTTGATTTTATTGAGAAAAGTTCTTGTTACAGTTATTAGCTATCGCTGGTGGCGGTGCTTTGGGTGCTGTCGCTCGTTTTTTAATGTCAGCCTATGTCTATCGTATTTTAGGTAAAGACTTCCCTTATGGCACCTTAGCCGTTAATGTTTTGGGCTCTTTAGTAATAGGCTTTATGTTCATTGCTATTGTTGAACGCGGGCTGGGTTCGGCTGAGTGGCGAAGTATAATAATGATAGGCTTTCTTGGCGCATTTACCACCTTTTCAACCTTTTCTATAGAGACCTTGATGTTATTGGAGTCCGGCGAATTAAGTCGTGCTGCGCTGAATATCCTATTGAGCGTGATCTTATGTTTGGGAGCGACATGGCTAGGACTGACAATAGGAAGACAACTTTAATATGAAGAATATAACAATGGTACGGATCTACCTTTCTGAAGGCCGCGATCATTACGAGCGTTTAGTAAATTGGTTATATGCTGATGGTCGAGTACAAGGCGTCTCGGTGTTTAGAGCGATAGAGGGATTTGGTAAAGACAGGAAAATGAGAACATCATCGCTAATGGATTTATCTTTAGAGTTGCCGGTAGTTATAGAATTTTTTGACACGCCGGAAATTATTATCGGTATTTTAGAGCAAGTACAAGAAATGGTAAAAGTAGATCATATTGTTACTTGGTCTGCACAATCTGGAATTTAACATGTTAGACCCAAAATTATTAAGAAATGAACCTCAAAAAGCAGCTGAATTATTAGCTCGTCGCGGTTATGTGCTCGATGTGTCACGGCTGGAAACATTAGAGCAAGAGCGTAAGCAAGCACAATTAGACGCACAAAATTTGCAAACAGAACGTAATAGTCGCTCTAAAATGATTGGTAAGGCAAAAGCATCGGGCGAAGATATTGCTCCACTATTAGCAGAAGTAGAGCATCTAGGTGATCAACATAAAGCGGCAGAAGCACGTTTGGCAGAAGTATTACAAAAGCTGACAGATGTAGCAATGGAATTACCTAATATCCCACAAGATGATGTACCTGCAGGTAAAAATGAAGATGATAATGTAGAAATTTCACGCTGGGGTCAACCCAAAACATTTGATTTTGAACCCAAAGATCACGTGGAATTGGGTGAGAATCTTGATGGAATGGATTTTGAAACTGCAGCTAAAATAAGTCAGGCACGATTTGTTACGCTTAAAGGGCCATTAGCAAAACTGCAACGCGCATTAACTCAATTTATGCTTGATCAGCATACTGAACAGCATGGTTATACCGAAACGTATGTCCCTTATTTAGTGAACGCAGAGTCATTACGTGGTACGGGACAGTTACCGAAATTTGCCGATGATTTATTCGCAGTAGATGAAGGTAACTTATATTTAATTCCAACAGCTGAAGTGCCAGTTACTAATATTGTTCGAGATACGATCTCAACGGATGCGCAATTACCATTGAAATTTGTTGCTCATACGCCCTGTTTCCGGAGTGAAGCAGGATCGCATGGTCGCGATGTTCGTGGTTTGATTCGTCAGCATCAATTTGAAAAAGTTGAGTTAGTACAGATTGTTCGCCCACAAGACTCCGCCGAAGCACATGAGGTTTTAACTGGGCATGCTGAAGTCATTTTACAAAAATTAGAACTTCCATATCGAAAAGTCATGCTATGTGTGGGTGACCTAGGGTTCTCTTCAAGCAAAACCTACGACTTAGAAGTGTGGTTACCTAGCCAGCAAACCTATCGTGAAATTTCATCATGCAGCAATTTTGGTGATTTCCAAGCACGCCGCCTACAAGCGCGCTGGCGTAATCCTGAGACGGGCAAGCCAGAGTTAGTACATACGCTTAATGGCTCAGGTTTAGCTGTTGGTAGGACATTGCTTGCTGTGATGGAAAATCATCAAGATGAACTAGGGCGAATTCATATTCCTGTCGCATTACAAGCTTATATGAATGGTAAGGAATTCATCGGTGGATGATTTTTCTATTGTTCAGAAAATAATTATTTGGGCGATTCCTGTAATATTTGCCATTACGGTTCATGAAGTTGCTCACGGTTGGGTAGCCCTTAAGTTTGGCGATCGCACTGCTCAGATGTTGGGGCGCTTAACCCTTAATCCAATCAAACACATTGATCCTATCGGCACCATTTTAATTCCGGCGGTGTTATTAATGATGGGTGGATTTGTATTCGGCTGGGCTAAACCGGTCCCCGTTACTTATCAGAATTTACGAAATCCTAAAACGGATATGGCATGGGTGGCGTTAGCTGGGCCAATGGCCAATCTAATAATGGCAGTTATTTGGGCATTTACAGCTAAAATCGGCTTCGGACTGCTTCAATCTGATATTGCATTAGGCGAACCAATGCTCCTCATGAGCGTCGCAGGGGTGCTGATTAACGCTATGCTAATGATGCTGAATTTATTACCTTTACCGCCATTAGATGGTGGTCGAATTTTAGTTAGTTTGTTACCTGGTCCCTTGTCATGGCAGGTCAGTCGAATAGAGCCTTATGGCTTCTTTATTTTAGTGGGTATGCTCTACTTGGGCATCATCAGTATGTTGTTGTTACCTATGATGAGTAGCTTCATTAGTGTGTTGGCGATGTTATTTAACTTGCCACCACAAATATTTTCAATTTTATAGTAAACGCCTTGCTCAACTAAGGAGCAGGGATCAGGAGAACACATTGGATACCGTAGCATTACAATCCCGTCGTATCGTTTCAGGCATGCGTCCAACAGGCCGCCTTCATCTGGGGCATTACCATGGCGTGTTAAAAAATTGGATTAAGCTTCAGCATGAATTTGATTGTTTCTTCTTTGTGGCTGATTGGCATGCCCTCACTACCCATTATGACGATACACAAGGTATTGAAGAAAGCGTTTGGGAAATGGTTATCGACTGGATCGCGGCAGGTATAGAGCCTTCAGCAGTGTCTTTGTTTTTGCAATCGCAAGTGCCAGAACATGCTGAATTACATTTGCTGTTATCGATGATTACACCGCTTTCATGGTTAGAGCGCGTACCAACCTATAAAGATCAGCAAGAAAAACTAAAAGAAAAAGACTTATCGACTTATGGCTTCTTGGGTTATCCATTATTACAAAGCGCGGATATTTTAATTTATCGGGCTGGCCAAGTACCTGTCGGTGAAGATCAAGTGGTGCATGTGGAACTAACACGTGAAGTAGCGCGTCGTTTTAACCATATTTATGGTCGAGAAAAAGACTTTGAACAAAAAGCTGAAGCGGCCATTATGAAAATGGGCAAGAAAAATGCCAAACTGTATAATAATTTACGTAAAGCCTATCAACAGCATGGTGATACAGAAGCATTAGAAACTGCTCGCGCTTTATTAAAAAGTCAGCAGAACTTAGCTTTGGGTGATACCGAACGCTTATTTGGCTTTCTTGAAGGGGGCGGTAAGGTTATCTTGCCCGAACCTAAAGCATTATTGACACCGGCATCAAAAATGCCGGGGCTAGATGGACAGAAGATGTCTAAATCATATGGCAATACGATTGCTTTACGCGAACCAGATGATACCTTGGCGGAGAAAGTCAAAAAAATGCCGACAGATTCTAATCGTGTTCGTCGCACTGATCCTGGTAATCCCGATCTTTGCCCTGTATGGCAACTGCACGAAGTCTATGCAACAGAAGAGCAGAAACAATGGGTACAAGAAGGCTGTCGTACAGCAGCAATAGGTTGTTTAGATTGTAAAGGGCCATTAATTGATGCAATTTCGGCAGAATTAATGCCGATTCGTCAACGAGCCATTGAGTTGAGTCAGCATCCTGAAGATGTACGCCGTATTATCCAAGATGGTAATGAAGCAGCACGTGAAGTTGCTCGCGATACCTTAGATGAAGTTCGCTCAGCAATGGGTTTAAATTATAAATAAGAGATTTATTTCAAATCTCAAACATGTCGGGAGACAATTAAAATGGCAGAAAGAATTCAAAAAATATTGGCACGAGCAGGTTACGGATCGCGTCGTCAAATTGAGACGTGGATTAAAGAAGGTAAAGTTCAGCTTAATGGTGAAGTAGCTAGCCTTGGTGATCAAGCTAATGTTGGCGATGCACTTCGTATGGATGGCAAACCTTTGTCACCTAAAAGATTATGGCAGCAGCCACAACAAGTTATTCTTTATAACAAACCAGTGGGTGAGGTCTGTACACGCAAAGATCCAGAAGGTCGTCGGACAATTTTTCAATCATTACCTGCACCTGAAGAAGGCCGTTGGGTTAGTGTCGGTCGCTTAGATATTAATACTAGCGGTTTGATTTTGTTAACAACCGATGGCGATCTGGCGAATAAGTTGATGCATCCATCAAATGAGATGGATCGTGAATATGCGGTACGAGTCTTGGGTGAGGTAACGACTGAGATAATGCAAAATCTTCGTGATGGCGTTGAGCTAGAAGATGGTAAAGCTAAGTTTTCCGATATTCAAGATGGTGGTGGTGAAGGGGCAAATCATTGGTATCATGTGGTTATTCAAGAAGGTCGTAACCGTGAAGTTCGTCGTTTATGGGAAAGCCAAGGTGTACAAGTTAGTCGCCTGATGCGTGTACGTTATGGGCCAATTATCATTCCAAAACAATTGAAAATGGGCCGTTGGATGATGGCTTTACCAGGTGATGTTGAAGCATTGTACGAGTCTGTAGATTCATTACAAACGTTGGCAACACCTAAAATAGCGGGGCGGGCACAACGCGAAAAAACCTTGCGGCCGTTAAAAAATATGGCATCAAAGCCTTCAAATGTAGCAGCAAAACCAACGCGTCAAAAAACAAGCACTTCAAGTATAAAATCAAAACGTGAGCCTAGGGTGCGTGGGCGCTAAATAAATCGTAAAACAGTTTATTAAAAGGGCTTTTATTTAAAAGCCCTTTTTTATTCGATCTTCACCAGTGACTAATTTAGTGATTTAAATAGCTCAATGTTGTTAGTTATCTTTGCAGATAATGCTGGGCGCACACTTACTTATATTTCTTCCCGATTTTTTAGCTTGATATAAAGCATGGTCAGCTCTATCAAATAAGCTTATGCCATCTTCGCCACGATTCAATTGAGCGACGCCTAGGCTGATAGAAAAACCGAAAGTGCGTTTGCCATCGTTACAGTTTAGCTGAGAAGCTGCAATTCGAAGACGTTCAGCAAGCAAATATGCTGAAGTGCTATCGGTGTTACTTAAAATTAAACTAAATTCTTCACCACCATAACGGAAGGCGATATCACTGCCGCGCATTGTCTCAGTAATTGAGCTTGCTAATAATTGTAATGCTGCATCGCCAACGCTGTGACCATATGTATCATTAATAACTTTGAAGTTATCTATATCTAGAACGATAAGAGACATTGGCATATGTTGACGTTGCGCTAAGTCGATCTCACGTTTTAAACTTGTATCAAACGCGTTACGATTATTTAATCCGGTTAATTTATCTTGTAAGGCAGCATTTTGTGCCTGGCGGAATAATAGACAATTTCGAACTGGGTAAATTAATTTACACAACATATCTTCTAATAATTGCATCTCTGCATCGCTGAATTTAGTGCGACGAGTAAGAGTGAGTTCGCCTAGCCATACAGTATCCATTTCTAGGCGATAGTTACATGCGTGATGGCTTCGACTACTGGTACTAATGTCGCATTGAACACCTTGATGTTGATAATGCAAACTATCGTAGGGTAATATTTTAGTGATTTCTTTGTGAAACAGCACAATAACATCATCCAAGTCTAAGGATGTCTGTAAGACCGCGGGTAAACGGGCGGCAATGTATTCAATATCTTGAGGGTCATCTTTTGTTTGGCTAAAATTGATGGCGTGACTATGTTTGCCAACCAAAGATAATTTTGCCGTTTCAGCATGAAATTGATTTTTCATATTGCTCGTCCTAGTTCTAGTTTACATGTTGTAACTAGATACTGCTAAAAGCGTGCCAGCTATTTTAACTAATTATATTTCAGGCAGTTAGCTTTGTTCGCCGGTAATTTGACGATAAAATTATTGTGCTTTTATAAGATCACCATTTACGCTAAGACTATCTTTACCCACCAGGTATAAGTAGCTCGATACAATATCTTCGGGTTCCGGCAGCGTTGATGGATTCATGCCGGGAAAAGCACGGGTATGCAGGGGTGTTTTTACCTTGCCAGGATTGATACAGTTAACACGTACTCGACCATCACACTCCAATTCGTCAGCAAGTTGTTTACTGAGCGATTCGACTCCAGCCTTGGCTATGCCATAGCCAGACCAATATGCTTTATTTTTATGATCATCAGTAGTGAAAATGATAGATGCGCCGTCATACTTTTGCATTAAGGCAAGACAGGCACGTGTTAATAAATATGGTGCGGTAAGATTTATATGTAAGGTCTCTAGCCAAACTTGAGGATCTTGATGTTGTACTGGTGCTATCTGCCCCAATGATGCGGCGCAATGAACCAAACCATCAAGGCGACCAAAGTTGTCATGGATCGAGCTCGCAAGATCGTCATAGTCTGAGATGGTCGCACCTTTCAAATCTAAGGGGTATAGTGCTGGAGTTACGAACCCTCCAGCAATAATATCATCATAAACTTGCTCTAAAGCTGGAATTTTTTTATCAAGTAAAACTACCGTTGCACCGTGTTGAGCATAAGCTTTGGCAACGGCGGAACCAATACCACTACCGGCACCAGTGATGAGAATAACACGATCGTTTAATAAATCTGGAGCGGCAGTGTATTGCATGAGTTTTTAGTTATTTCGTAGGTGAAAATTGATTAAATGTAACTTTACCATTTATAAACTGAACACTGACTGTGCCTGTTTCATTAGTCCATTCACTGTGTGTTATAGCCATTGAATCCAAGGAGTGTGTTTGAGTCAATGTTGGGGCACCTAATAAGTCTGTAACGGCTTGTTCAGACATGTCCGTTTCAATTTTGTTAGTTGGCATTGCCTCATTTGTTGCTACTTGCTGTTCAGTAACTTCGGTGTTTGTAGCTTCGGGTGCCCCATTTTCAGTGTCACCACAGGCAACTAATGCCGAGCAGAGTATAAGTGAGCTTAAAAATAAACGCGTTTTATAAAACATGGTCTTCCTTTGGTATTTAATGGGCAAAAAAGATAGTATAACAAGCTCAGTAGATGATATCGACTTATGTAAATGATTTGGATAAAAGTAATTCGGCACAGTGTTTACCATTGCGAATAGCGCCTTCTAATGTTGCTGGATAACTATTTGCAACAAAATCTCCGGCTAACCACAGTCCGCTAATTGTCGTTTTAGACTGTGGTCGTTGTTGCTCAATATTTACGGAGCATGCGAAAGTAGCGCGTTTTTCACGTATAACCAAGCTATCACTAGCCTGTTGTGGCAATGAAGGCAACATGTCATGCAATTCTTTGCTCACTAAACTAACTAATTCTGACTTTGAGAGTTTTTCATGATCGCCAGGAGCACTAATGACTACTGCTACTAGACCGGGTGATTGCGCGCCACGATCAAACACCCATTGACTGACCGTGCCAGTCAAGCCAATCATCGGTGATGGCAAACTAATAGGGACTGGATAAAGCAAATAAACAGTGCTGATAGGATATTCAGAAGGTTTATTAACAGTGAGGTGGGGCGACAGTAAATCAGCACACTGTCCAGGACTTGTAGCCACAATAATATTGTTAGCGAATATTTTGTGACCATCTTGGCTGACAATACCTAGGACTTTATTATTTTGAATAAGTAGTGTTTTGGCGCGAGTTTGTAGACTTATTTTACCGCCATGATCATTAATATATTGGGCTGCTGCACTAGGAAATACATCTCCTAATGGCATCCGAGGAATTAAAGAGTCAGCCGCTAATCTCCCACTACCAAGACTCTCTTGTAATACGGTTGCTAATCGATGAGCTGAGGCCTCGGTTATAGGAGTGTTTAAGGTCGCTAAACAAAGTGGTGCCCAGAGTTGTTTAATGAGCCGTTCAGACTGTTTGGTCAAAAGTAACCAGTCACTTACGCTTAGGTCATCTCCTGATAACAATTTATTTTTATGAGACTGTAATTTGGTAACTTGATAAAAACCAGTAAAGCCTGCACTAGTAATCAGATTCCATGCTAAAGATAATGGCCATGGCAGCCAACTTTTTGCAGAGAGATTAAGCGGTGGAAATTGGGTGTCATAGATAGTGATATCTAATGGATAACGATCAAAAGCCTGTTCAGAGGAAATGCCTACTAATGCCATCATATTGAGCATCTGTTGATAGGCGCCAATCATTAAATGTTGGCCGTTATCAATGTCCTGTCCCTTCCAAGATACATTCCGTGCTCGACCACCAAGCTGTTTAGCCGACTCGATTAAATGAACGGGGTGACCTTGTTGAGCAAGTGTAACAGCAGCGGCGAGACCGCTCCAACCACCACCAATAATCAGTGTTGTCATAAATTAACGAGTATTTTTTCGATGCAGGCGTTTTTCACGACTAGCAATTCGCCAAGCGAGCCACAGTTTCCTAATAGGTGTTAATGACACGCGGTGCTGCATTACTTGAAAGTTATCTTTTACAATTTCATCCAATGTAGCTTCATAAATAGCCGCCATGATGAGGCCGGTTCGCTGGGTGTAACGATCACTCTCAGGCAGCAGTTGCAATGCTTGCTGGTAAAATTGTTTGGCTCTTGCCGTTTGAAATTTCAGTAACTCAATGAGTTCAGGGGTAGATTTAAGGGCAAGTAAATCATCAGCGTTGACATTAAATTGTTGTAATTCATCTTGAGGAAGATAAATTCGACCGCGTTGCGCATCTTCTCGTACATCGCGAATGATATTAGTGAGTTGTAATGCCATACCTAAATTTTCGGCATATTTTAGTGTATGTCTGTTCTGATAGCTAAATATTTCAGCAGATAATAAACCCACAACACTGGCCGCACGATGACAATATAAGGCCAGATGTTTAAATTCAGGGTAAGTGAATTGATCTAGATCCATGGCCATGCCATCAATGATTTCCATGAAATACTCTTCATGTAAATCGAAGTTTTGTAGCGAAAATTGTAATGCCAAACCGACGGGATGGCTAGCGTTGCCTCGAAAAGTGCGTTGGACTTCTTCGCGCCACCAATCTAATTTTGCGCGGGCAATATCGGCATCATCAATTTCATCAACCGTATCATCGACTTCGCGGCAAAAGGCGTAAAGTGCGATGATTGCTTGGCGTTGCGGTGCAGGAAGGAAGCGAAAACTGTAATAAAAACTAGAGCCGCTTTTGGCAGCCTTGTCTTGGCAATACTGATCAGGAGTCATCGCTGTAACCGCTCCACAATGATGTCATTTACCAAATGGGATTGAATTATTTCATCAATATCCGACTCCGTTTCATAGTGATACCAGGTTCCCTGTGGGTAAATCACTAACATGGGACCTAATGCACAACGGTTGAGACAACCGGCATTATTCACACGGACTTTTTTGAGTTTTAAGTCTTTCACTTGTTGTTTAGCGTAATTACGCAATGATTGCGCATCATGTTGCTGGCAGCATGCTCGACCATCATCACGTTGATGAGTGCAGAAAAATAAATGGTATTTATAAATGTCAGTCATAGCTGAAAGGATAACGGATAACGAGGTAGAGAGAAAAATTATTTAATCTGCAAACTTTGGGCAACAATTTTAAGTATCAGAAAATGTTTGTTCTACAGTATGCAAAGTGAGTGTATTAGTTAAATGGATATTTTTGATAAAGAACTAAAAAGATAGTCGTTGCTTTATAGTTCTTTATCATTTTCCTACAATTTCAATCACTGTTGACTGAAGTGATGGTAACGAGCTTCACGATCATTAACCCAGCTTAAAATACTGCAAAATCATCAGCATAATGCGCTTGGTGAAAAACATTTCACTTAAAACTTTCGGCTTATTGAAAAATCTGCAAGTGATGCTAATGCTTGTTTATACGGCGAGTCAGTTAAAATCGATAGAGCTTTTTTTGCTTGAGCCACTTCGTTTTTAGCCGTTTTAGCGGTGTAATCAATTGCGCCTGTTGATTCAATAATTTCAATAATTTCGTTTATTTTATCGCGCTGGCCATTTTCAATTGCTTCACGAATTATAAGTGCTTGTTGTTCTGTGCCATTTTTCATAGCGAAAATGAGCGGTAAGGTGGGTTTACCCTCGGCAAGATCGTCACCAATGTTTTTACCGATAGTTTCACTTGACTCACTGTAATCTAATAAGTCGTCAACTAGTTGAAATGCACTACCAAGATGCATGGCATAACTGGCCATTGCTTGTTCTACGTCAGTGCTACTTTCCGAAATGACTGCGCCAAGTAAGCCTGCTGCTTCGAATAATTTAGCAGTTTTGTGATGAATGACTTCTAGATAGCGTTGTTCAGTGGTGTCAGCATCATTGCAATTAAGTAATTGCAATACTTCGCCTTCTGCGATGACGTTAGTGGTATGCGATAAGACTTTCATTAAGCGCATAGATTCCATCTCAACCATCATTTCGAATGATCGAGTGTATAAAAAATCACCGACTAAAACGCTCGCTTCATTTCCCCAAATGCTATTAGCTGTTTCGCGGCCGCGGCGCATATCTGAACTATCGACGACATCATCATGCAATAATGTTGCGGTATGAATAAATTCAATTATTGTCGCCAGATTGATGTGATGATCACCTTGATAACCACAGGCGCGTGCGCACAAAATGGCTAATGCGGGCCGTAAGCGCTTACCACCACTATTAATGATGTAATGGCCAAGCTGGTTGATTAATACGACATCAGACTGCAATCGAGATTGAATCATCGAATCAACAGCTGCCATATCATTTTTTATGAGGGAATAAATGGATTGAATATCCACAGGGCTTAAATCCGCCTATAATGTGCGTATGAAAAATGCGTACTTTCTCATGCAGAGCAAGTAATCGCAAACATTTTACTTTAGCCTGCATAAGATATTTGATCTCTTGACTAAAAGGGGATAGAATTGCCGGTCTTTTGATGGGTTACCCACAAATAACACTTACAATTATTTTGGAGACAGCGATGTACGCTATTGTCGCGACTGGCGGTAAACAATACCGCGTTAGAGAGGGCGAAACGCTCCGTGTAGAAAAATTATTTGCTGAAGCTGGTGAAACAGTTGAGTTGGATAAGGTTTTACTTATTGGTGAAGGCGATGATATTAAAATCGGCGCCCCTTACCTTGAAGGCGCTAAAGTAACTGCAACGGTTGCTGCTAATGGTCGTGGCGAGAAAGTCAAAATCATTAAATTCCATCGTCGTAAGCATTACCGTAGACAGGCAGGTCATCGCCAGTCTTTTACTGAAATCCAGATCACTGGCATCACAGCCTAAGATCACCGACATATTTAAGAGGATTTAAAGATGGCTCATAAGAAAGCTGGTGGTAGTACTAGAAACGGACGTGATTCGGAATCGAAACGTCTTGGTGTCAAACGTTACGGTGGTGAATCTGTTTCAGGCGGAAGTATTCTTATTCGCCAACGCGGTACTCGTGTTCATCCAGGAAGCAATGTAGGTATTGGTAAAGACCACACATTATTTGCAAAAGCTGATGGTAAGGTTTTGTTTGAGACTAAAGGTCCAAACAACCGTAGCTACGTAAGTATTGTTGTTGCATAAAATATAATGTGAGCCCATTTTGGGGCAAACAGCTAAGGAGCCCCGCTGATGCGGGGCTTTTTTGTTTCTGGACGTTAATTTTAAAAATGACTAGTATGTTTAAGGTCATACAAGATGGTTGGATAGAATGAAATTTGTAGATGAAGCGAAAATTACAGTAAGTGCTGGTGGTGGCGGTAATGGCTGCCTAAGTTTTCGCCGTGAAAAATATATACCCTTTGGCGGCCCTGACGGTGGTGACGGCGGCGATGGTGGTGATCTTTATTTGATCGCTGATAAGCAGGTTAATACCCTCATTGATTTTCGTTACAAACGTAACTATAAAGCTGAACGTGGCGAACACGGCCGTGGAAAGTTATGCAGTGGCGCTCACGGCGAAGATCTTTTCATTAACGTCCCTGTCGGCACGGAAGCATGGGATGACGATACTGATGAATTGATCGGTGATCTGGTCAATGAGGGCGATAAATTATTGGTCGCAAAAGGCGGCTGGCACGGCCTGGGTAATGCGCGCTATAAATCAAGCACCAACCGAGCACCAAGACAAACATCTGATGGTACTCCTGGTGAAGAACGTCATTTGCGCTTAGAAATGAAACTGTTGGCAGATATCGGGCTATTAGGATTACCTAATGCTGGTAAATCTACTTTTATTCGTCAAGTATCTGCTGCACAACCCAAAGTAGCTGATTATCCATTCACCACCTTACATCCTAATTTAGGTGTAGTGACAATGAAGGATGTACGCAGTTTTGTGATTGCCGATGTACCGGGACTAGTAGAAGGTGCAGCTGAAGGCGCGGGACTTGGACTTCAATTTCTCAAACATTTAACACGTACCCGATTATTGTTGCATATGGTTGATATGGCGCCTGTTGATGTAAAACAAGATCCCGTGGAAAGTGTATTAACCATTAACCGTGAATTAGAACATTATAGTGAAGCGCTAGGTAGCCAGCCGCAATGGCTAGTACTTAATAAAATGGATTTAATACCTGAAGATATTCGAGAAGAGATGTGCCTGGAAGTCTTGGATAGACTAAATTGGCAAGGTAAAGTATTCCGTGTCAGTGGCGACACTGGTGAAGGTTGCGACGATTTATGTGAACAAATCATGGATTATCTAGACGAATTAAATGAAGCAGAGCTAGCTCAAGCTGCATTAGAAGCCGCACAGTTAGAGGAATAAAAGAGTGATCAGTCCGCACCAGCAACTTGTTAATACTAAACGTTGGGTTATCAAAATCGGGAGTGCTTTGCTCACACGGGTAGGTGAAGGATTAGATTATGATCGGATCCGTTGGCTGAGTGGCGAAATTGCTGTGTTGCGTGGGCAAGGTAAGGAGGTGGTACTCGTTACCTCTGGGTCCGTTTCTGCTGGCATGCAACAGCTAGGCTGGACTAAACGTCCTCATGCCTTGCATAAACTGCAAGCTGCAGCGAGTGTTGGCCAAATGAAGTTAATTCAAGCTTATGCTTCAGAATGCAAACAACATGATATACATACTGCGCAGATCTTACTTACCCACTCTGACTTGTCGGATCGTGGTCGTTATCTCAATGCTCGCAGTGTCTTACATACATTATTAGAAATGGGTGTTTTACCTGTTGTAAATGAAAACGATACTATTGCAACCGAAGAAATTCGCTTTGGTGATAACGATACCTTGGCTGCAATGACCGCTAATTTAGTTGAGGCTGATGTATTGGTGATTTTAACGGACCAGGATGGCTTGTTCGATTCAGATCCTAGATTAAATCCTGATGCACGAATGATCGCAGCATCAGCAGCCAGTAATCCTGCATTAGATAACATGGCTGGAGATGGTACAGGTTCACTTGGTAGGGGTGGAATGGCGACCAAACTGTTAGCTGCACGCCGTGCTGCCCGTTCAGGGGCTGTTACGGTTATTTTATCGGGCCATGACCCTCTTAATTTACGGCATTTGGCTGCAGGTGTTGGTGTAGGCACCTTGCTTTGGCCTGATAATGAACCGATGACAGCACGTCAGCAATGGCTTTTGGGTCATATTCCTAAGGGTCGAATTAGTTTAGATGATGGCGCGGTGAGCGTTATTCGGCAGCAAGGTCGCAGCGTATTACCTGTTGGAGTTAAACGGGTTGATGGGAAATTTAGCCGTGGTGACTTAGTGGTCTGCATAGATTTATCTGGACTAGAAGTTGGGCGTGGACTAATCAATTACAATGATGATGAAGCGCGACGTATTATGGGTCATGCTAGTCGTGATATTGAAGCCTTATTAGGGTATCTAGATGAACCTGAGCTTGTTAATCGAGATAATTTAGTTATTACCACCTAAGACTAAGACATATATTATTTTTGACTTGGAATTCAGTCCATAAATATTAGACATAAAAAAACCGACGCTAAGTCGGTTTTTTTATAAAGCATAGAATGCTTGATATTCTATAAAGCGCGAACTGCGTTGTTCAAGCGGCTTTTGCTACGAGCAGCTGCGTTTTTATGAACAAGGCCTTTACGAGCCATTTTATCTAGAAAAGGAACAGCAGCTTTAAACGCCGCGGTTGCTAGATCTTTGTCACCACTAGTGATGGCAGCTTTTAACTTCTTAAGACTTGTGCGCATTGCAGAACGTTGACTAGTGTTAAGTTGGCGGTTATCTTCCGCTTGACGAGCGCGTTTTTTTGCTTGAGCAGAGTTTGCCAAAGTGGTTCTCCTAAAATTTAGTTATTCATGTATAAAGAACAGAGCATTATCCTGATTTTTATAGTGTTTGTAAATGTTATTATGTAGAAAATTTTATTACGGAAAGGAATTATGAGAATTATTACGGCAAATGTCAATGGAATTAGGGCTGCGGCACGGAAAGGCTTTTTTGATTGGTTAAAGCTTACTCAGGCAGATGTAGTCTGTATTCAGGAAACTAAAGCGCAAATTGATCAGTTAAGTGATGAGCTGTATCACCCCGAGGGTTATTCATGTTTTTATCATGATGCTGAGAAGAAAGGTTATAGCGGTGTCGCATTATATTGTCGTCAGCAACCTAATCAGATTATTACAGGCATGGGTAATGACGAATTTGACTCTGAAGGTCGTTATATTGAGGCTATATTTGGCAACTTGAGTGTGATCTCTTTATACCTGCCATCGGGGTCATCGAAGGAAGAACGTCAAGAATTTAAGTACCGCTGTATGGACCACATGAAGGGACGATTAAATGAGATGAAAGCCTCAGGTAGAGACTATATTATTTGTGGTGATTGGAATATTGCGCATAAAAATGAAGATATTCGTAATTGGAAAGGTAATCAGAAAAATTCAGGCTTTTTACCTGAAGAACGCGCATGGCTAGATACCTTATTTGATGATGAAGGGTTTGTTGATGGCTTTCGTGAACTAGAGCAAGATGAACATCAATACACGTGGTGGTCTAACCGTGGACAAGCTTGGGCTAATAATGTGGGATGGCGGATTGACTATCAGGTGTTATCGCCTAGCCTCAAAGGTAAGGTATTAGAGACTGATATTTATAAAGAGCAACGTTTTTCTGACCACGCACCACTTGTCATTGATTATGACTATACGCTGATTGCAGAATGACCGAGGTTGTACAGCCTAAAAGCTGGGGTGAAACTTTAAAGTCATTTATACATCCTCGGGTAGTGACAATGTTATTTTATGGTATCTCAGCAGGGATACCGCTACTTCTGATATTTTCATCATTAAGTTTATGGTTACGTGAAGCGGGCATCGAGCGTGAAGCTGTGACCTATTTTAGCTGGGCAGCATTGGGCTATTCTTTCAAATTTGTCTGGGCACCATTAGTCGATAAATTACCCTTGCCAGTACTTACTAGACTATTAGGTCGTCGTCGTGCGTGGTTATTGTTATCACAACTCATGATTATGTCTTCAATTGCAATGATGGCATTTATTGATCCCGCAACCGAGGTACTTACCGTGATGGCATGGGCAGCGGTCATGTTAGGATTTTCGTCAGCAACACAAGACGTGGTTATTGATGCTTATCGTATTGAATCAGCGGAAGGTGATTTACAAGCTTTAATGTCTTCTAGTTATATTGCTGGTTATCGTATCGGAATGATTATTGCGGGTGCAGGGGCTTTGTTTTTAGCAAGCTATTGGGGCTCAACGACGAACAACTATAGTTATATTGCGTGGCAAATGACCTATCTCGCGATGGCAGCTGTCATGCTAGTAGGTGTTATTACCACATTGATGATTCCTGAACCTGATACTAAATACAAAGAAGAAACGGGTGCAGAACAGCGCCAACATTTCGGATTTTTAGTTCTATTTGTACTAGCTGCAACGGGTTTAGTCGCAAGTTTTTATTACAGTGCGAACATTGCATTAAATATGAAATCGTCTCTATCAGTGGTGCTTGGAAATTCCAATTTAGCAGCATTCATTATTGAATTAGTGCGTTTAACGGTTGCATTACTAGTTGCTGCTACTATTGCTAAAGTGACAGTCTTATTAGGAATAATTGACCAATCCGTAGTAAAAAATACCTACGTTGAACCTGTAAAAGACTTTTTCCAACGCTATGGTATGGCCTTAGCGTGGTTATTATTGGCATTAATTGGACTGTATCGAATTTCTGATATTGTTCTTGGTGTCATTTCTAATGTTTTTTTTCAAGATCTAGGATTCAGCAAAGTTGAAATTGCCAGTGTAGTAAAAACATTTGGTTTATTCATGACAATAGTCGGCGGATTTTTAGGTGGGCTGTTGGCGGTACGATTTGGCGTTATGCGAATTTTATTTTTGGGCGCATTATTATCTGCGCTAACAAATTTACTCTTTATGGTCCTCGCTGCGGCGGGTCATGATATGGTGATGTTATATATTGTTATATCAGCGGATAATCTCTCTGCAGGATTAGCGAGTGCTGCATTCATCGCATTTTTATCAAGCCTGACTAATATTTCTTTTACCGCCGTTCAATATGCAATTTTTAGCTCTTTAATGACGTTATTACCTAAGATCTTAGGTGGCTATTCTGGTGCTATGGTCGAAGTTTTAGGTTATCAATCTTTCTTTTTAGTTACGGCATTAATGGGTGTGCCGGTATTGATATTGATTATATGGGCCGGCAAAAGCTTTACGATGAATAAAGTCGTTATAAGAAAATAATATGAAAAAGTTGCTGTTATTACTCTTTGTGATTGCCGCCTGTTGGAATTTATTTACTGGTACTCAGGTTGTGGAGCTTGATCCTGAAGTGACAATCTCGGAAGCTCCAAAACAGACAACAATCGAACGTGCTGAGCATTTCAACTTTAAGCATTATCAGATAACTCCTTTAGCTCGCTTTGTTGTTAAAGCAAAAGTTTTATCAAAAAGTAATTATAGGCTGGGCCGAGAGTCTGATCTATCACCAATAGATCTAGCATTAGGCTGGCAAAAAATGTCAGATGAGTCGGTGTTAAACAAGATTGTGATTACGCAATCAAACCGCTGGTACCATTGGCATGTGCAAGACTTTCCTATATCACGAAATGAGATTGAGACTCAAAGCGCAAATATGCACCTAATTCCTTCAACTAATGCCGTTGAATCTATGATCGAACAGGTCAAGCAAGGTGAAATAATTGAAATGCGTGGCTATCTTGTACGCGTTGATGCAAAAGATGGTTGGCACTGGCAGAGCTCGTTAACAAGAAATGACATTGGAGCTCATGCCTGTGAACTTGTTTTTGTCGATAGCTTCAATATTTCAAGCAGTCCTTAGTTTTATTATTGAGTAGTCGCTATCAATAAGATCTAGGCTAGTCACTAAATATTTATTTCCTAATCACTAAGAATGAACAGATTGTTTTGCCGGCTGCTTACTCGGTTTATGAGTGCTTTCAGGTGAGGATATATAGGCTAAAGCACTAAGAATATTCTGGCGGGTAATGGTACCAACTAATCTATTATCCATAACTACTGGAAATCGTTTAAAAGAACCATTTAAAAATAATTCAGCTACCTCGATGATGGGTGTGTCAACATCGATAGTTGTTATGCCAAGGGTCATGAATTCAGAAACTCGGCCTGCAGCGCCGGATTGTTGATAACCAGCGTTCAAAGCGACTTGCATACAGTCTTTTTCAGATAAAAAACCAACCATATTGCCATGATTATCAATGACTGGCGCACCTGATATTTTTGACTCAAGCATATGATGGATTGCTGACAATATATCCATATCGGTGGAAAATGTACATTTGTTCACAGACATGTAATCTTTTACTTTTAGTGATGCCAACATATCTTCTCTCCGATATTTAGTTTTTTTTGTCTGCTAATGCAGCCTTCTTAAGCTCACAAATTTCTTTTTCATCAGGCGAACATGCGCCGCCACAACTTCCTGCTAGACCAACTTGATTTAGCCCACCACAGCTTCCTTTAATGGCTGGACGGCCTAGAAGGACACCAATAGCCATACCGATGATGGCTATTGCTATAATTATAAATGTAGCAATAAATACACTCATCAGCCACCAAAATCATCAAGGAATATACTATCGCGTTCTACACCTAGCTCTTCTAACATGTTTACGACTGCCGAGTTCATCATCGGTGGCCCACATATATAATATTCACAGTCTTCTGGAGCAGAATGGTCCTTTAAATAGTTATCGCGCAACACATTATGAATGAAGCCTGTATAGCCAGACCAGTTATCTTCTTCGCTAGGGTCTGACAGGGCAACATGCCACTGAAAATTATCGTTCTCAGCTTGTAGCGTATCAAAGTCTTCGACATAAAACATTTCACGTACACTACGCGCGCCATACCAAAATGATATTTTGCGTTTGCTGTGTAAGCGGCGAAGTAGATCAAAGAGATGTGATCGCATGGGTGCCATACCAGCACCGCCACCAATATATATCATTTCTTTATCTGTTTCTTTGGCAAAAAATTCACCAAATGGCCCAGAAATAGTAACCTTATCACCGGGTTTAAGATTAAAGATGAATGATGACATTTGACCGGGTGGAACCGCATCAGCTCCTGGTGGAGGTGATGCTATTCGCACATTCAACATGATAATGCCTTCTTCTTCGGGATAGTTAGCCATCGAATAAGCACGAATCACATCATTTTTTACCGTCGATGTATAACGCCACATATCGAAACGGTCCCAATCTCCACGATATTCTTCATCGATATCAAAGGTTTTATATTCACTTATATGTGATGGGCACTCAATTTGAATAAATCCACCTGCCTTGAAATCTACTTTTTCACCTGAGGGTAATTCCAATACAAGTTCTTTGATGAAGGTCGCCACATTATCGTTAGAGCGGACAGTGCATTCCCATTTTTTGACACCAAATACTTCTTCAGGCACTTGGATTTTCATGTTTTGTTTAACAGCCACTTGGCATGATAGACGTTCACCCTGTGCGGCTTCACGTTTCGTGATATGTGATTGTTCAGTTGGTAAAATAGATCCGCCGCCTTCAAAGACTTTTACTTTGCATTGGCCACAGGTACCGCCGCCGCCGCAGGCTGATGATACAAATAGATTAGCATCGGCTAATGCGCCGAGTAATTTTCCACCTGCAGAACAACTGACAGTTTTTTCATCATTAATAACAATGGTGATATTGCCGGCTGATACTAGTTTTGAGCGGGCACTTAAGATCAAAAATACCAATGCCATAATAATGACGGTAAAAAGGGCAATGCCCAGTACTATTTCCATTACAGTTGAATCCCCGAGAAGGCCATGAATCCAAGCGCCATCAGGCCAGCGGTTATAAATGTGATTCCGAGGCCTTGCAGGCCTTCGGGTACGTCTGAATATTTGAGCTTTTCTCTTATGCCTGCAATTGCAGTAATAGCCATTGCCCAGCCTAATCCACTACCTACTCCATACACCGCACTTTCAGCGAGATTATAGTCACGCTCGACCATAAACAGAGTACCACCAAGAATCGCACAGTTAACGGTGATTAATGGTAAGAAAATACCAAGTGCGTTATAGAGCGCTGGTGTGTATTTATCCATAGCCATTTCTAGAATTTGTACCATCGCGGCTATCACGCCGATATAACTGATTAAACCTAGGAAACTTAAATCTACATCAGGCATGCCAGCCCAAGCCAGTGCTCCATCTTTAAGTAGGAATTGGTAGATTAGGTTGTTGGCAGGTACGGTGATCATTTGCACCAAGACAACGGCAATACCTAATCCCAATGCTGTTTCTATTTTTTTTGAAACAGCGAGGAAGGTGCACATGCCTAAGAAAAAGGATAAAGCAAGATTCTCAATAAATATTGAGCGAATAAAGAGGCTTAAATAATGTTCCACTTATAGTACCTCTGTCCGATGAACTTGATGTATTTGATAATCAGCAGGTTCGACTTGTTCTTTTTTCACGCTGCGGATTACCCATATCAGTAAACCGATAATAAAAAATGCGCTGGGCGGTAATAACATGAGGCCATTTGGCATATACCAACCACCATCATTCGCTACTGGAATGACTTGATGACCAAACAATTTACCAGCGCCTAACAGTTCGCGGAAAAAACCAACTGTCATTAAAACTAAGCTATAGCCAAGACCATTACCGATACCATCAAAAAAGCTTGTTACAGGTGGGTTTTTCATGGCAAATGCTTCTGCTCTACCTAAAACGATACAGTTAGTAATAATCAAACCGACAAAGACAGATAATTGTTTACTTGCTTCATAGGCATAGGCTTTAAGTAGTTGGTCAACAACGATAACCAGTGATGCAATAATAGTCATCTGCACGATAATGCGAATGCTTGAAGGAATATGATTTCTAATTGAACTAATAAATGCACTCGAGAATGCGGTTACCGTCGTTAGTGCGATACTCATGATAAGTGCCGCAGTCAGATTAGTTGTCACTGCTAACGCTGAGCAGACTCCTAATACTTGGAGTGTTATCGGGTTATTATCAATCAGCGGATCAACCACACTTGATCTTATATCATTTGCCATCTTTTATTTCTCCACTTCGGAGCGCATTTTTTTCAAATAAGGACCAAATGCATGGTCACCTAGCCAGTAGTTGACTAAATTTGATACGCCTCGGCTTGTCAAGGTTGCTCCAGACAATCCATCAACCTGATGTTCTGCGCCAGCGACTTTATAATCCACGTGTCCACGAATGACTTTTATTTCTAATTCGCCATTATCATTAAATGCTTTTTTCCCTTGCCATTGTTGACGCCATTTAGGATTATCTACTTCGCCACCTAAACCAGGTGTTTCTGCATGCGCATAGAATTGCAGCCCACCAATGGTATTAAAATCACTTTCAAATGAGATAAAGCCATATAAGGTTGACCACAGGCCATACCCATGGATTGGCAAAACGACTTGTTTGATGTGGTCACCATCTTTTAAAATATAGATTGTAGCTAACTTAGCACGACGACCAATACTTGCAATATCTTGTTCTGCCGTTAACTTTATACTTTGAGCTGGGTCACCTGCTGCTTTACGTTGATCGTAAGTTGCAGGATCAATGTCACTGTACTCACCCGAGTCGAGATCTACAATTTTGATTTCGAATTGCTCAAACAAGACATTAACATTAGCCTCTTCCGTGAGTAAACCAGTCACACCTAAGATATTTTTCTTTATATCTGCTTGCTTATTGGCCAGCTGCAGTGGTTTAAACATGACTGCTGAAGTCGATACTAATACCGAGCATACAAGGCACAGTAAGGTTGCCACAATAATTGTTTTTTTAGGACTATCATTTGGCAAACTAAGTAATTTGCCGAAGAATCCTAGATTTTGATTAGTTTCTGCCATAGTCCTTAACTTCGCTTTAATCTTCGTTGAACATTGGCACGCACGACAAAATAATCAATCAGTGGTGCAAAAATGTTGGAAAATAGAATGGCAAGCATTATGCCTTCAGGGAAGGCTGGGTTTACGACACGAATTAATACCGTCATAAAGCCAATCAATGCACCATAAATCCAGCGACCTTTATTGGTCATAGCCGCTGATACCGGATCAGTAGCCATAAAGATCATACCAAATGCGAATCCACCGAGTGTTAAGTGCCAGTACCACGGTAGGGCGAACATCAGGTTGGTGTCACTACCGATCCAGTTGAATAACAGACTTGTCGCCACCATGCCCAAAAATACGCCAAAGATAATACGATAAGAGGCTACGCGGGTATAAAGTAAAAATGCAGCACCTAGCAAGCAGGCTAGGGTGGATGTTTCACCGAGTGAACCTTGCATCGAACCTAAGAATGTCTGAGTCCACGTAAATCCTGCATTGGTAATAGCTTCTAAACCACCTGCTGCGCCTAGCGCTAGGGGCGTTGCTCCTGAATATCCATCTATAGCAGTCCAAACCGCATCACCTGACATTTGGGCTGGGTAAGCAAAATACAAAAATGCACGACCGGTTAATGCTGGATTTAAGAAGTTTTTACCGGTACCACCAAATACTTCTTTACCTAGCACCACACCAAAAATGATACCTAAAGCTACCTGCCACAAAGGAGTTGATGCAGGCAAAATCAACGTGTACAACATCGATGTTACTAAGAAGCCTTCATTCACTTCGTGATTACGTACGGCTGCAAACAATACTTCAAATGCTCCGCCGGCAATTAAGGTGGTGAGATAAATCGGTAAAAAATAAAGTAGGCCATGAAACATGCTAGCCGTCAGACTGTTTGGGTCAAAACCAACTCCCAAATAACTAATTAATGAGCCTCGCCAGCCATCTAGCTGGGTCATCCCCATCTCGGCCATCGCTAAATTTGCCTGATGACCTGTATTCCATAACATCATCATGATGACAGGCAATGTCGAAATAACGACATAAGTCATCAGCCTTTTAAGATCAATACCGTCACGCACATGAGGAGAACCGCGTGTTGTATCGGCTGGCGAGTAAAGGAAAGTATCCACCATTTCATAGACGGCAAAATACTTATGATAAGGACCGCCTTTTTGAAATGAAGGCTCTATCCGATCAAGGAAACGTCGCAAACGGGCCATGCTTATCCTTCTTTTTCTATTTGTGTAAGATTGCTACGTAGCACAGGGCCATAGTCGAACTTGCCTGAGCACACGAAAGAACAAAGTGCTAAATCTTCTTCGTCTAATTCGAGAGCGCCTAGGGCCTGAGCCGCATCAGTGTCGTGAACAATTAATGCGCGTAATAATTGTGTTGGCAGAATATCTAGGGGCATAACTCTCTCAAAAGTGCCCACAGGTACCATCGCGCGAGGACTGCCATTTTGCGATGTTGTTAAATTGAGTTGTTTAGCACCTAATATTTTGGATATAAAGACGTTGAGCGCAGAGAACTTGTCCTTACCGACAGGTTTAATCCAGCCAAAAAATTCACGTTCTGTTGCTTCTGCAATGACGGATATTTGATAGTGGAAGCGTCCAAGGTAAGCAGCCCAGTTGGTTGCTGTATGTCCATGAAGCACTGAGCCTGAAATAACCCGCGATCTTACACTTTGGACTTCATTGCGAACTAGGTCTTCGGTGTTTGCACCTAACCTTGTGCGTAATAACCGAGGCTTGTTCACTAAGGGTCCTGCTAGTGAGATGATTCGTTCTACCCACAAATGTCCTGTGATGAATAGTTTGCCAATAGCAATGACATCTTGATAGTTAATTTGCCATACCATTTTTTGAGCATTAACAGGCGCAAGCAAATGAATGTGTGTACTTGCTAGACCGGCAGGATGTGGTCCTGAAAAAGTATGTGTTTCTATGTTTGATGCTGAGGTGTTTGCAATCGGTGCCTTTGCAGATTGGCAAACCAAGACTTTGCCATCGGTCAGACGGCTTAATACATTAAGACCGTAGGCATAATCGACAGCATAGTCTTTAATAATCAGGTCTGGATTGGATGCCAACGGATTGGTATCTGTTGCGGTGACAAAAATGGCATGTGGGCTAGTTTCTGGAAGCGGTGATTTGCTATAAGGTCGAGTACGTAATGCTGTCCATAAACCGGAGTTGAGCAAGTTTTTCTTTACTTCATCGCGGCTTAAAGTGGCTAATTGCGAAGGCTCATAAGCTTGAAAAGTGACTTCGTCATTTCCCTCTAGTTCGATAATAACGGCTTGCAATACTCGTTTAGCACCACGACTGATCGAGGTGACTTTACCTGCACCTGGCGCAGTAAAATGAACGCTAGGATTTTTTTTGTCGGTGAATAGCGTTTGTCCCAGTTTTACGTGCTGGCCTTCCTCAACAAGCATAGTTGGTTTCATGCCAACATATTCATTGCCTAAGACAGCTACCGAACTGACGGTATTCGCATTATCAATGGATTGTACGGGCTCGCCCGCGATGGGCAGATTAAGCCCTTTCTTTATAGAAAAATGCATAGATGCTTGGTTGAGGGGCTTTGTGGCCCTCCTTCCGAACTCCCTTTAACTCGATAATAATAGTATTTCTACTAGTATAGGTATTGTTTGGACATATGGAAAGGTGTTTACTTCATACGAAAAGCAAAAAAATATTTTTGTTGTTAATTATTATCTTTTAGCCAACGAAGACAGATAATAAATGCTAATGCAGTTGCTATCGCAGCCATGCTGAAGGTAGCAGTTGGACCGGGCGATAACCAAAAATAACCACTCAATAAACTGCCAATAGCACCACCCGCACCAAAACCAATGCTACTGTATAAGCCTTGACCCCGACCTTGATTTTTGCCGGTAAAATTTCTATGAACCCATTCAATAGCCGCTACATGGAAAGTGCCAAAACTAGTGGCATGTAATAATTGGGCGAACAATAATAAGCCTAAAGAGTCAGGGTAAAAACCGATGAGTAACCAGCGCAGTGTGCTCAATATTAAGCTGACTAATAATACCTTACGTATGCCAAAACGCGGCAACCATCGATGCATAAATAAAAAAACTACGACTTCAGCAATGACGCCTAAGGCCCAGAGTTGACCTATCACTATTCTGCTGTAGTGATGCTGTTCTAAGTAAATCGTATAGAAGGTGTAATAGGGGCCGTGACCTAATTGAACTAGAAAACAAATAGCCAAAAAAGCGAGAACTTCTGGGCGTTTTAAAATGGTCATTAATGGTTGGTGCGTTAAGCTTAAATGACGCGAAGATGACTCAGGCACAGTCAAACTTATTAACCAGATTGCAAGCAAACTAATCAGCATGACGTACGGGATGATACTCGCATCAAAATATTGTAATAAGCCACCTAATGCGACGACGATAACAATAAATCCGATCGAACCCCAGATTCTGATCTTACTGTAGTGATGACTATGTTCACCAAGGTGTTGCAAAGTGGTGGCTTCAAACTGCGGCAGAGTCGCATTCCAGAAAAAACTAAAGAGCAATAAGACGCTAGCGATCCAGATATAGCTGTTGTCAAACAATATTGCTGCGAAAGCAATGGTACTCATCAAGCTGCCCAAACGGACAATTCTCATACGCTGACCATGATGATCGGCTATCCAGCCCCAGATATTGGGGGCCACTACTCGTGTGATAAGTAATATTGCAGTGAGTTCGCCAATGGCTTGGGCTGAGAAGCCTTCCCACTGAAGATAAAGTCCCCAGTAGGGGACAAGTACACCTAATGATGCAAAATAAAAAAAGTAAAACCCAGAGAGGCGCCAATAAGGCTTGTTTTTAAAGGGCACGCCTTTTTTATGCTTGAGCGGGGATAATCGGTGTTGTCGTTGTAACATCCATGTTTTGGCCGCGATGACGTAGCATGTGATCCATCAACACGATAGCTAACATCGCTTCAGCAATTGGTGTGGCACGAATACCAACACAAGGATCATGGCGACCTTTGGTGACAATTTCAACGGCTTCACCTTCTGTATTGACACTACGGCCTGGAATACTTAGGCTGGATGTCGCCTTAAGCGCTATGCTGATCACGATATCTTGGCCACTTGATATTCCACCCAAAATGCCGCCCGCATTGTTACTTAAAAAACCTTCGGGTGTTATTTCATCACGGTGTTCGGTGCCTTTTTGGGTCACCGAATCAAATCCGGCGCCGATTTCCACACCTTTAACGGCATTGATGCTCATCATCGCATGGGCAATTTCCGCATCAAGACGATCAAAAATTGGTTCACCCAAACCCGGCGGTACATTGCGAGCAATAACATTGATTCGTGCACCGATTGAATCACCTTTCAGTGCTTTCATATAATCTTCAATCGCTTGTTCTTTATCAGGATCTGGACAGAAAAAGGCACTTTTTTCGATATGTTGCCAGTCAAGTTTTTCGATCTTAACCGGACCTAGTTGAGCTAAGTAACCTTGAATTTCGATACCATAACGATCGCGAAGATATTTTTTGGCGATTCCGCCCGCTGCAACTCGCATTGCAGTTTCACGGGCAGAAGAACGACCACCACCTCGGTAGTCACGAAAGCCATATTTTTGATGGTAGGTATAGTCAGCATGCGCAGGACGAAACTGATGCATGATGTTGCCATAATCTTTTGAACGTTGATCGGTGTTCTCAATGATCATACCAATAGAGGTGCCGGTTGTTTTGCCTTCAAATACGCCAGATAGAATTTTAACTTGATCTAATTCTTTCCGTTGAGTGACATAACGGGTTTTACCTGGACGACGACGATCAAGATCATCTTGTAAATCTGCTTCTGTTAGTTCAAGTCCAGGAGGGCAACCATCAACAATACAGCCAATAGATGGGCCATGACTCTCACCAAAGCTCGTTATGGTAAATAATTTTCCGAAGCTGTTGCCTGACATAAAAAGGTCTCAATAATTTTTTAAACAATGAATAGAGTAGCAAATCCGAGGAATGCCATAAAACCAACCACGTCGGTTACCGTTGTCAGTAATACGCCACCTGATAGCGCAGGGTCGATTCCAAAACGTTTTAACAAAATTGGAATTGTTACGCCGGCGAGTGCCGCAGCAATTAAATTGATAATAATTGCGGAACCCATTAATACGCCTAATGAAAGACTGCCAAACCAAAAGATTGTAACAATGGCGATAGCGATTGCCCAAATGACACCATTTCTTGCTCCCACTGCTAGTTCTTTGCGTAATAACCATCTCTGGTTTTTGTCGTTAAGTTGTCCCAATGCCATAGAGCGAATAACTAGGGTGAGAGTTTGGCTACCTGCAACACCACCCATGCTGGCGACTATGGGCATTAAGATGGCAAGAGCGACTTGTTTTTCAATCGTGGTATCAAATAGCCCAATCACCCATGATGCTAAAAAGGCAGTGAGCAAATTGACGCCCAACCATAACGAGCGGCGATGTATGCTTTTTTTCACCGGAGCGAAGGTGTCTTCATCCTCACCTAAACCGGCCATGCTAAGCATGGAATGTTCAGCTTCATCGCGGATAACGTCGACCACGTCATCAATGGTAATACGACCGACAATATGATTATCTTTGTCGACAACAGGTGCTGAAATAAGGTCATGTTTTTCAAAGCGATGCGCGACATCTGTTTCCGACATTAATACTGGAATGGCCTTGATTTGGTTCGACATCACATTGCTCACCGTTAAGGAGCGACTGCGACTGACCACTTTGGCCAAGGGTAATGTGCCTAGGTATTTATCTTCATGATCAACCACATAGAGACTATCAGTATTGTCGGGTAAATCACCCAACATTCGTAGGTAGCGTAAGACTACTTCTAGTGTAATATCAGATCGTACGGTGACGACGTCAGTATTCATTAAACCGCCGGCAGTATCTTCCTCATGGGCTAAAATGGTTTCAATTCGTCGACGATGTTGGTCGTCCATTGCTCGCAATACTTCTTGCATGACATGTTCAGGTAAATCTTGCAGAATATCAGCGACATCATCGGCATCAAGATCTTCGGTAGCACTGATCAAGTCAGCGGTGTCCATGTCGGTCATTAAACCAGCACGAACATCATCACCTATATATGATAAAACTTCACCACGTAGATCAGCTGGGATGATAGGCCAACATATTTTCCGTTCATTGGGTGGTAATGATTCGAGTAAATGAGCTGTTTCTGCGGGATGGAGACTTGCTAATAACCTACGCATGCGTAAAAAACGCCCACTTTTTAACGCTTCAGATAGCGTCTCAAGTGGTAGATTCATAGCATGTTGTTCATCGAGCTCTGACATGACCTAGTCTCAAAATATGGCGAACATAGGGAAAATGTGGTGAGGGCTATATTCTAGCGGCTTGCCGACTGACTGGGTAGTGTTAAATAGTGTGATAGCTTTGTTCAAGGCATAAGTGTAGGGATCAATTGATGTAAATAAGCTAATGTTCATTTACATCATTTAATCGTTATTCTTGTCCAGAGACACGATCGTATTTCTAGTGCCATCCTTATGAGCTTGTTGCGGCATGAACGATATTTTGACTTTGTCGGATCAATAGTAATTATAATGCAATGAACTAGGTATTATTGATCTTCTCCAATAAAAGCTGAGCATCACTAGTATCTGACATATCCATTATTTGCAGTGTATTGCTGGGTAGTAGCGTTAAGTCTGTTTCATTGATGATTTGTTTGACGACTAATATGGCGTTGGGATGCATACTGAAATGTTCTAAACCCATTGCGAGTAATAATCGCGTATAGCGAGGGTCACCAGCCATTTCACCACACATAGAAACTGGAATGTTGTGTTTTTTCCCCGCTTCTAAGGTCATATTAATTAACTTTAATACAGCCGGATGCAAGGGATCATAAAGGTAGTTGACGTTATCATCAATCCGGTCAATGGCTAAGGTATATTGAATAAGATCATTGGTACCTATAGATAAAAAGTCGACCTGTTTGGCAAACATTTCAGCACAGACCGCGCTGGCGGGGATTTCGATCATCGCGCCGATTTCAATATGCCGATCATATTCTAAGCCTTCGTTATCTAACTCTTGTTTGCAGAGTTGTAATAAGTGTTTTGCTTGCACAAGCTCTTGCGTGCTGGAAATCATAGGGAACATGATTTTAATTTTGCCAAACGCCGATGCCCGCAAAATCGCACGGAGTTGAGTGCGAAACATGGCGGGGAATTTCAAACATAGTCGAATTGCGCGAAGCCCTAGTGCTGGATTGGTCGTTGTTTGGCTTGATGAACGTCCACCATCAACTGTTTTATCAGCACCTAAATCAAAGGTACGGATGGTAACGGGTTGATTATTCATTCCTTCAACTACGTCACGATAGGCTGCTAGCTGCTCTTCCTCTTCTGGCGGTGCAAGCCGATTCATATATAAAAATTCAGTACGGTATAAACCAATACCTTGTGCACCAATATTGCTAATAGCCGAAATATCTTCGGGTAATTCGGCATTTGCTAATAAAGTAATGGTTTTGCCATTACGCGTTTTAGTCGGTTGAGATTTATATTTGCTGAGCGAGGCAATATGTTTATCAAAGGCAACGCGACGTATCCGATATTCAGCCTCTGTTATTTCATCGGCACCGGCGATCAGCATGCCGTTTTCACCATCGACAATCAGTAATTCATTATCTTGAATATAACGGCGAACAGATCCCACGCCAACAATAGCTGGAATACCCAAACTTCGTGCCAGAATAGTGGTATGTGATGTCGCACCACCATGTTCTGTGACAAAGGCTGCAATACCTTGATGTTGCATTAATAAAGTGTCTGCTGGCGTTAGATCTTCGGCAATAATGATATGGCCTTTCAGACGACCATCAGGTATTTCATGATCGGCGACATCTTGATCAGATAAAATGCGGTGAATACGATTAACTACATGATCAACATCATCACGTCGAGTGCGTAGATAAGGATCATCCATTTCATTGAAGACATTAATTAAGGCATCACGTTGTAATTGCAATGCCCATTCAGCATTACATTGGCGTGAACGAATCATGTCTACGGGCACTTTAGATAGCGATGAGTCATTCAGCATTAATAAATGGGTGTCTATAAACGCTGATACATCGGTAGGTGCATTGGCAGGGATCTGATTACGAATGGCTTTGAGTTGTTTTTTTGCTTCAATGAGTGCATCAATAAACCGTTCAACTTCTTGCTCAATCGCAAAGGCAGGTATTATATATTCTCGAACATCCGGCTGATTGTGGAACAGTATGTGCGCCTTACCAATGGCAATTCCACGCGAAACGCCGATACCTTGGAGTTCAAGTGTCATTCACCTTCTCCAAAGTAAGTATTAATAAGTGTATCAATGGCTTGAAGGGCAAGTTCTGCGTCTTGACCATCAGCGTTTACTTTTATGTCTGTTCCTTTGCCTGCCGCTAACATCATAACGCCCATAATGCTTTTGCCATTGACGGTGCGGCCATTACGTGAAACTTGAATATCAGCTTCGAATTGAGACGCGATGGTGACAAATTTAGCTGCAGCGCGGGCATGTAAACCTAGATTATTAATAATTCTGAATGATTGTTCAATCATAATTTATACCCCGTGTGATGACAGCAAACTATGCCTTCTATGCCACCACTGATGGCTTTTTTCTCTAATTCGTCGAGATTCAAATTTGGGTAATTGAGGACGCGAATTAACATAGGAAGATTAAGCCCAGCAATAATCCGAATGTCATCACGGTCAGAGACCGCACAGGCGATATTGCTTGGCGTGGAACCAAACATATCAGTCAAGATAAGGATGCCGTTCCCTTGGTCTAGCCCTTGAAGTTCAGCCTCAAATTGTCGTCGAATACTAGCCGGATTATCTTTACCGCCTATGGCAAGTACTTTAGTAGGCAAGGGACAACATGACAACATTTGTCGTGCAGTATTGATTAATTCCGTTCCGATTTGATTATGGGATACGATTAAAATTCCTACAGCCATAAAAATTCTCTATGTTTAAGCAAAATAGCAAAATGAGTAGAATGGCATGTAGTGAATCGTTTTATTTTTGTATATAAACGAGATTGAATGCGGGGTAATTTGCCATTCATTTTACAATGCTCATTAAAGTGTTTTGAAGTTGTTTTAGTTCATTTTCTACTGGATATGGATTTTCTTGCATGTTTAACCAACACAGCAGTCGCGTAGAAAGTGAAACGGGTGTTGTTAATGATAGTGTCAACAGTGGAAATGGCTGATTTAAAACGTTATAGCTTCGTTTTTGTAGAACGAGCTCAATTTTTGAATCATACTGTTGTGTAAGCTCTATAACATAATCTAGTTGATAATGACTTTGCCAAGCTTCGTTACCAAAGACCGAGATCACCGATATAAGACCTAATTCACGGGTATGTAACAAACCTGATGACATTGGTGGGCAATGGCCGCTGACGATATTGTTAGAACAAGAAAAGTCGACGACATCATCTGCAATGAGTTGATAACTTTGAGAAAGTAACTCTAGGGCTAGACTACTTTTTCCAATGGCGGGTAAACCAATAATTAAAATGCCATGACCTGCGACGTTCATTAATACGCCGTGGTGACTTTCTACTCGTTCGTTTTGAGTGTCCACACGCGCTTAGTCGTCATCACTTGCCAGCAATATTTCAAATATTTGCTCGGCATTGATAGCTTGACGGATTTTGGTGCAAGTTTCTTCTTCACGGAATAGGCTGACTAATCGAGCTAATTGTTGTAGGTGTTGGTCATTGCCATCTTCTGGTACTAATAAACCAAAAGCGATATCAATGGGTTTGTTATCTGCTGATTCATAGTTTACGGGTGTGGCTAAGGTCATCATTGCGGCAATGGTATGAGTAATGCCTGGGATACGAGCGTGTGGTATTGCCACGCCCTTACCCAAGCCTGTACTACCTAACCGTTCTCGATCAAATAATGCCTGAAAAATAGTGTCAGCTGTTGCTGCATCGGTATTAGCGGCTAGTAACTGACTTAAGTTTTCAATAACACGTTTTTTGCTTGTGGCTGCGTCATGACAACTAATATTGTCGGCGTTAATGAGTAAAGCGGCAATGAGCATAGATAAATCCGAAATTAACCTGCGTTATGTTTCATGTCATGGCCATCAGCTTGGTGATGGTTTTTAATTTTGTCTTTATGTTTGATAATTTGGCGGTCAAGCTTTGCAATCAAATTATCAATCGCGGTGTACATATTTTCGCCTTCATCAGAAGCAAATAAGTCTGCGCCACTAGCATGAACAGTCGCTTCTGCTTTTTGACGATCCTTTTCAACAGACAGTATGACATGAACATTAGTCATGTGATCAAAGTGACGCGTAAGTTTTTCAAATTTACTATTAACGTGGTCGCGAAGACTATCAGTGATATCAACATTTTGTCCGGTTAAGTTTAGTTGCATTTTGCTACTCCTTTGTGGTTCATAAAAACTGATTTACACCAGTCGTTTTCGTTCGTTAGAGGGCGGTATTGATAAGGTTTCCCTATATTTAGCAATCGTTCTGCGAGCCACATTAATGCCTTGTTCTACAAGAATGTCAGCAATTTTACTGTCGCTGAGCGGCTTTCTTGGATTTTCAGCCAGTACCAGTTTTTTTATGATGGCACGTATTGCCGTTGCTGAACACTCCCCGCCGTTGTCAGTGCTGACATGGCTGGAGAAAAAATATTTCAATTCAAAAATACCACGAGGCGTATGCAAGTATTTTCGTGTGGTGACACGTGAAATCGTTGATTCATGCATTTCGACTATTTCGGCGATATTGGCCAAAACGAGAGGTTTCATGGCTTCATCACCATGGTCAAGAAAACCTTGCTGCCGATCAACAATGGCTTCTGCCACTTTTAATAAGGTTTCATTTCGACTTTGTAGGCTTTTTAAAAACCAACGTGCTTCCTGCAAATTATTCTTTAAATAAGTATTTTCAGCACTGTTATCTGCACGTTTAATAAGTTGTGCATAATGTTCAGCGACCTGTAAACGAGGTGCGTTATCTGGATTAAGTGATAACTGCCAATGGCCGTTAATCTTACGAGCGTAGACATCCGGTACGATATATTCTGTTTTATCTTGTTGGATATGACTGCCTGGACGAGGATTGAGCAGTTGAATTGAACGTACTAATTCAGTGAGTTCTTCGTCAGTGATTTTTAAGGCGCGCTTTATTTGAGCATAATCTCGTTTGGCCAGTGTATCTAAATGTTTATCGATCAGCTCTGTCAATAATACTAACTGATCAAGCTCAGTTTCGTATAATTTAAGTTGGATTAATAAACATTCTCGTAAATCTCGCGCTGCAACACCAACCGGATCAAAATGCTGAATGCGGTGGAGAACGGCTTCAATCTCATCAAGTTCAACCTCACTATATTCATCGCCTAAGCTTTGTTGAATATCTTCGAGAGTGATCTTTATATAACCGTCATCTTCAATGGCATCGATAATCGTCTCGGCAATGGCTTGCTCAGTGGCCGAGAAAGGCGTTAAACGCATCTGCCAAAGTAGGTGTTCTTGCAACGAATCAACGCTATTATCTTGATTGTCGCGTTCTAAACCTGAATCAGAAACTTGCCCAGAGAGCAGGGATACAGGCTGGGTGTCAAAAGTATCTTCCCACTCACTATCTGTCGGTAATTCATCCGGAATTGAAGCATTTTCAAGTTGACTAACATCTTGATTTTCCCGCGCAATAACTTTCTCACTCTCTTGTTGAATTGCTGAATGATCATCATGATCAAAATCGTCTTCAACTTCAAGTAGGGGATTGGTTTCTAGTGCTTCTTGAATTTCAGCTTGTAATTCAAGAGATGACAACTGCAATAAGCGGATGGCTTGTTGTAACTGTGGTGTCATCGATAGGCTTTGGCCTACACGCAGCTGTAATGAGGGTTTCACAGATTTTCAGAATCGAAATAAAATGTCATGGCTTAATGGTACCGCAAGTCTTATGCCATTGCCTATAGTAAAGTGCTTAAAAATTAAAATACTGTTACGGCGGTGGATTTGAAGCTCAACCAGACGGTGTCCCCTAGAGATAGATTTAGACTAAGGAGCGCTTCTGGGCTAATGATCACATGGAAACGTTCAGCAGATTCGATGGTTAAACGGATGGCATTACTTTCTTCAGCAATTAGGGTTAAGCGGCCAGAAAAATTATTACGCATACTGGATTGTAGTGGTTGCGGCGACACAATTATTTCTCGAGGATCAACAGCAAGATGGCGAGCATGAACTAGCGTGCTAGTCACATGAAACATCATTTTACCAGTGTCGAAAAAATGTTGATTCAACTGGCCATGATAGAGATTTAATAGTGGTGCGTCAGTTATCTTGCCAGCCATAAGGCTAATCGTTGAACTCGCTAATGCTTGTGCTTGAAATCGGTCGTGCGTCGAAAAGATAACCGTCTTGCCAGTTTGTTGGGCGAAATGATTAATACTGTCCTCAAGTTGTTGCACATGACGATGATCAAGATGCGAAAAGGGCTCATCTAATAATAAAATATCAGGTTGATAAGCTATAGCTCGCGCAATAGCAACGCGCTTTAACTCACCGCCAGATAAGGTATTCGCAGCCTGATCTGCAAGCTCAGTTAAGTTGACTTGATTAAGTACTTGCAGCGTTAGAGCTGCTATGTCAGTTCGCTTCACACCTTGAAGCGTTAGCGCTAACCGAATGTTATCAGCCACGGTGCCTGGAAGTAGGTAGGGCAGTTGATGAACCAGCCCTATTCGGCGACGTTGACTTGGTGTGAGCTTTGAACTGATCGCTTGGTCGAATAAACGTATCGAGCCATGATTGGCATATGTAGTAAAAGCCAGTAAATTAATTAGACTTGTTTTGCCTGCGCCATTTTCTCCCAGTAGCGCTACACATTGGCCTGAATTTATGGTCAGCTGTGGAATATTAAGTATTATTTTGCGTTGCTGTTCAAGCTTGATATTGCTTAATTTGTAGGCTGAGTTCATGATTTATTTAACCATGACAAAGTAAAGTTAAGTGCAAAAGCAATGATTAGCAGTAGTAATCCTAACGCCAAGCCTAGTTCAAATTCTCCTTTGCTCGTTTCAAGTGCGATAGCGGTGGTCATAGTACGGGTAAAACCTTCAATATTACCACCTAACATCATTGCTGCCCCGACTTCACCAATCGCACGACCAAAGCCAATAACCAACGCAGCTAATATTGCGTAACGTATTGACTTAATAACATGAACCGTTAACGAATAAGATCTAGCTCCTAAACTGATTAAGGTCGGAACTAAGCGAGGATCTGCTGAGTTCACTGCGGCGATCGTTAAATTCATCATAATCGGAAAGATCAATATGGCTTCAGCGATAATGACGGCTGTGGGCGTATAAAGTAGGCCCCAACTGCCGAGTGGGCCTAAACGACTAAATAGGCCATAAAGTAATAAGCCGATGACAACTGTCGGCATCGACATTAATGTATTGAGAAGATGTTGTAGTGTTGCCTTACCAGTAAAGCTATTAAGCGCCATGGAAACGCCTGCTGGAATAGCCAATACTGCAGCGATCAGGGTTGCTGTAATAGAGATAGTAACTGAAGTAATAACAATGCGAAAAATATTAGCATCGAATGAGATGATTAAACGAAAAGCGGCGAGTAAGGAGTCTGTAAAATAGTTCATTGAGATCCCAAGGTCTTACTTAATCGATTAAACCTAAACGTTGACAAATAGTCAGTGTCGGGTCGACCTTGTTCATGGTGTAAAAATGTAGGCCAGGTACGCCCGCATCAATTAATTGTTGGGTAAAGTCTGTTAAAAAGTCTAGTGTAAATGCTTGTAATGATTCTGTATCATCATTGAATTCCTCGAGCCGTTTACGTAACCAACGTGGAATTTCAGCACCACAACCATCTGAAAATCGAGCAAGTTGTGAAAAATTATTGATGGGCATAATGCCCGGGATGATAGGTATTTCAATACCATTTTTTTGGCAGCGATCAACAAAATATAGATAAGCATCACAATTATAAAAATATTGGGTGAGCGCACTATCGGCACCCGCATCAACTTTACGTTTGAAGTTGTCAAAATCAGCCTTTGCTGATGCTGCTTGGGGATGTACCTCGGGATAGGCGGCAACTTCAATTGTGAAATAATCACCCGTTTCTTGGCGAATAAACTCGACTAATTCATTAGCATAACGAAAGTCACCTGGATCGCGCATACCTGATGGTAAATCACCACGCAATGCCACTAAGCGGTGTATGCCATGAGATTGATAAGTGGTGAGCATGTCACGAATACGTTCAGCCGTTGAACCGACGCAAGACAAATGTGGCGCGGCATCAATGTCCGTTATGGCGTGAGCTTGTTGAATTTCAACTACTGCATTTAAGGTATTGTCTTGTGTAGATCCTCCGGCACCAAATGTAACTGAGTAAAAGTCAGGTTTCAGTGGGGCAAGTTGCTGGCGGACATCGCACATATTTGCAATGCCTTTATCCGTTTTTGGCGGGAAAAATTCGCAGCTAATGGTGAGTTTATTGGTCATAAAGAATACACAAAGGGTAGTTGAAAGACAGTTTATATATTTAGTTTTATCTGAAATACTCGTGCCGCTGCGATGATACTATCTTTATATCACAGCGGCTTCGAGCTTATACGGTATTGCTAAAGACCACTAATAGCGATACATCTCAGGTTTGTATGGACCATTTTTATCTAGACTTAAGTATTTAGCCTGAGCATCTGTTAATTCGGTCAGATTAGCACCAATTTTAGCTAAATGTAGACGCGCTACTTTTTCATCCAATGATTTAGGTAAAACATAGACTTCATTGCTGTAGTTAGAATAGTTTTCCCATAACTCAATTTGCGCCATTACCTGATTAGTAAATGAGGCTGACATTACAAAACTTGGATGTCCTGTTGCACAACCTAGATTGACCAGTCTACCTTCAGCTAATATTGTGATGCGTTTGCCATCAGGGAATATAACGTGATCAACTTGCGGTTTAATATTCACCCATTCATATTTTCTTAATGAAGCGACATCTATTTCGCTATCAAAGTGACCGATGTTACAAACAATCGCTTCGTTTTTCATTTTGATCATATGACCATGATTGATAACATCGACATTACCTGTTGTCGTAACGAAGATATCACCTAAATTTGCAACCTCATCCATAGCCACAACACGGTAGCCTTCCATTGCTGCCTGTAATGCACAGATAGGATCGATTTCAGTAACCATAACGGTTGCACCCATGCCGCGGAATGCTTGGGCACAGCCTTTACCTACGTCGCCATAACCTAGAACAACACAAATTTTACCGGCAATCATCACATCTGTAGCACGTTTGATACCGTCTAATAATGATTCACGGCAACCGTAAAGATTATCAAATTTAGATTTAGTTACAGAATCATTTACGTTGATAGCAGGGACTTTTAATGAACCATCTTTCATCATTTCATATAAACGATGAACACCTGTCGTTGTTTCTTCCGACAGACCTTTAACGTCTTTTAATAATTCTGGATATTCTTCATGCATGATTTGTGTTAAATCACCACCATCATCCAAGATTAAGTTTGGGTGCCAGTTGTTTGGTCCAGAAATCGTTTGTTTGATACACCAGATAGCTTCTTCGTTGGTTTCGCCTTTCCACGCAAAGACCGGAATATCTTGTGCCGCAATCGCAGCCGCCGCTTGGTCTTGAGTAGAGAAGATATTGCATGATGACCAGCGTACTTCAGCACCTAAATCAATCAATGTTTCAATCAATACGGCTGTTTGAATAGTCATATGTAAACAACCAGCAATGCGTGCACCGGCTAATGGATTTTTACCGGCATATTCTTCGCGAATAGCCATTAAACCAGGCATTTCATTTTCAGCTATTTTGATTTCTTTAGCGCCCCATTCAGCAAGACTGATGTCGGCGATTTTATAATCAGGTGTTAGATTTTCAATTGTCATGTGTTTATGGCCTTTTATTTTTATCCGTAGATTGGACTAAAGTTCAACCTACAATTAATGTTTGGTTTATATATATAAATATTTTTTTAATGTAGATCGAACTTTAATCCGACATGAATCGAATTAAAAACCGACCTACAGCGAATAAGTTAATGTGAGTTTAGATGCCAGCTGCATCACGTAATGTGTCAGCTAAATCAGTGCGTTCCCATGTGAAATCTGGATCTTCACGACCAAAATGGCCATAAGCGGCCGTCGCTAGATAAATTGGGCGTATTAAATCAAGCATTTTAACTAAGCCTACGGGACGCAAGTCAAAGTGTTCACGAACCAGTTTCACCAGTTCTTCTGAGGATATTTTGCCTGTACCAAAGGTTTCAATACTGATTGATGTAGGCTCAGCAACACCTATCGCATAGGACACTTGGATTTCACAGCGATCGGCAAGACCAGCGGCGACGATATTTTTAGCCACATAACGTCCTGCATAGGCTGCACTACGATCGACCTTAGATGGATCTTTACCCGAAAATGCCCCACCGCCATGACGTGCCATGCCACCATAGGTATCAACAATGATTTTACGACCTGTCAAACCACAATCTCCCACTGGGCCACCGATAATAAATTGACCAGTTGGGTTGATGTGGAACGTGGTGTTTTTAGTAATCCACTCAGCAGGCAGCGTCGGCTGAATAATTACTTCCATTACTGCTTCTTGTAAGTCTTTTAAGGAGACTTCAGGATTATGTTGGGTAGATAATACGACCGCATCGATTCCAACTGGCTTGCCATCTTCGTATACAAAAGTGACTTGGCTTTTGGCATCAGGACGTAACCAAGGCAAAGTACCATTTTTACGTACTTCAGCTTGGCGTTTAACTAAGCGGTGCGCATAGGTGATCGGCGCAGGCATCAAAACATCGGTTTCATTGCTCGCATAACCAAACATTAGGCCTTGATCGCCAGCACCTTGATTTTCAGGTGTGTCACGGTCAACGCCCATGGCGATATCAGAAGATTGTTTACCAATTAAAGACATGACAGCACAGGTTTGGCCATCAAAGCCGACCTCAGAGCTGTTATAACCAATGTCAGTAATGGTTTTGCGCACTACATCATCTAAATCAACCCATGCAGAAGTGGTGATTTCACCAGCAACAATCGCTGCACCGGTTTTGATTAATGTTTCACAAGCAACACGGGCATGCGGATCTTGGCGCAAGATCTCATCTAGAATGGCATCAGAAATCTGATCGGCCACTTTATCTGGATGGCCTTCGGAGACCGATTCGGAAGTAAAAATTAAACGACTACTCATGATCAACTTACCTCAATTGATTTAATTTAAAGTGAAGAGAGTTGGTTTAAGCGCTTGCAGGACTGAAAGCAAGCTAGTGAAGCAATAAAACGCAACGCTCATTATTATTTAGTAAAAACTTATTAATAATGAACGCGGTTAAAAAACTAATTTGAATAAGCCTAGCAGGGATAGTCCTGTTGCAGCGTTCCTTATTCAAACGGACAAATAATAGTCCATACCTAGAAAAAAAACAAGATAAGATCTAGTTTAAGATGGCGGTAGGTGATGATTTTAATACAGTTATTATGATTGTCTTGCGCAAATTATTTCGGGATTTTGCTCGGCTGCAGTCACCATTTTTTCTAGATTATTGACTACCTCAATACTCGCTTGTTCCATTGCTGCTAAAGCGCTGAGGGTGAGCGCCTGGTCTTTAGCATAAAAGGCTTGAAGTGCTTTGGTACCTTGTTCATGTACTATTTTATGAGGTGTGGCTATTTCACGATAGCCGGGTAGTTGTGAAAAACAATCAACGCCTTCACCTTCAAAGTACCATTTTCCAAGACGACAATTGGTATGTAAGGATAATTCAGATGGCTGCGTGTGAGATAAATTCATCATTACGCGGTAGATTTCAAATTTCCAGACAATATGATCAAGTTTGGCAATTTCAACAAAGCTACGTAATGCGGAGCTTGTGATCGTCAGTTCCATGTTTCGAGATAAGCCGAGCATCTTGTGCATATCAGTGACTACATTGCCGACACGAATACTAAACGCTGAAGTGTCTGTTTTAACATTTTGCATCAAGCCACTAGCATTGCCGGTTTCTTTTTGGATATGTGTTACTAAGTCAGATATTTGGGTGCTCGCCTCACGAGCACGTGTGGCAAGCGCCCGTACTTCATCAGCAACCACAGCAAAACCACGGCCATGCGCACCTGCGCGTGCGGCTTCAATCGCGGCATTTAATGCAAGAAGATTAGTTTGTTCAGAAATATTGCTGATTGTTTCAACAAAGCCACCAATTTTGACCGCATTTTCTTGTAATGAATTAACATGGCTGGCAGATTGATCCATTTGATCTGTAATGTTCCCCAGACCTGATGCAACAGACTCGATATGATTGCGAACAGATATTGATGTTTCAGCACCTTCGATTGCACAAGAGCGTTCGGCACTCAGTGTTACTGCCATTACACCTAAACTTCGGTGAAAATTGGCTAGGTTTCGGCCAAATTGGTCAATATTACTAAATAATTTTGATTGCCAGTCATGTTGAAGCTTTTCATATTCTAGCGTTTCTTCTAGGCTATTATGTTGTGACTGTAGCGATTGCAGCTGATGTTGTAACGAACTGATGGCGTCATCACGTAGCTGCAATTGTTGTTGCAATATTTCGATTTCTTTTTTGTTATTCCAAAATGCCATAGTGTTTAGCGCTCTAAAGAATTAAGTTTTTCGGTTAAGTTTGATTCTGTAATGCATTGATAATGCCATTATTGCAAACCAATAATAATGCGCTTATATTTCTAAGGAGGCCCCATTGTTTTTAAGCCATAATCTCGCCCGTTTTGTAGTGGGGTAGTGTGAATGAACTAACTGCCAAAATACAGCAGAATGATTATGTTGCTGAATATGACAAAGTTCATGAATAATGACGTAATCAATGATCTCTGGCGGTGCCAGCATCAATTTCCAATTATATTGAATGTCACCATTTAATCTGCAACTACCCCAGCGCGCTTTATAGGTTTTTACCGTAATAGAACGTGGTTTTAATCCTGTTTGAGTTGTTAAATATGCAGTTTGTGAGCGCAAATACAATTCGGCTTGTTGTTTATACCAAGTGATTAATGCGGCACGTATTGCCGCTTTTGACAGAATATCTAACCGGCCATGTATCTCAATTGTCTGTGCTGTTTTTATGGTGGTTGTCGGGCGTTCAACAGCAACCAGTTGCAAAGGATAATTTTTGCCAAGAAATAATAAGGATTCACCTGCTATAAACGATTTTTCGGGCAATGTCTGTCGGGCTTGATGTTTTAGTTTTTGTTGTATCCAAAGTGTTTTCTGTTGCACAAAATGGCGGGCAATGGTGAGTGGTTGTCGAGTAGGGATGTGAATAGAGACTTCACCGTTTTTAATTTTAAGCGCAGTCGTTTTACGGCGGCTACTTTTGACCACTGAAACAGTAAAACCATCACCTTGAATTGTTTGCATTCGGATTATTTTTTGATGAAAAACAAACATTTTACGCGCTGATTTGCGAAAATGACCAATCTACTTAACTATTGAACATTATGACGCCATCTAATTTAACACTTAAACAATCTCATCGGCTATCAGTTGCACCGATGCTAGATTGGACTGATCGCGATTACCGTTATTTTTTGCGACTGATTTCTAAACAATGTTTGTTGTATACCGAAATGGTGACAACAGGTGCCTTGATTCATGGGCAGCGTGAGCGATTTTTGGCACATGATGTCAGCGAATATCCGCTGGCACTGCAACTGGGCGGCTCTGATCCTAAATCACTAGCGGCATGTGCTCGCTATGGTCAGGATGCAGGCTACAGTGAGATTAACCTCAATGTTGGTTGCCCGAGTGACAGAGTGCAATCCGGCAGTTTTGGCGCATGTTTAATGGCCGACCCTAAGCTGGTGGCTGAAGGGGTGTCAGCAATGCAAGCTGAGGTGACGATTCCTGTTACCGTTAAAACCCGCTTGGGTATCGATGAACATGATAGTTATGAGTTTGTGTATGATTTTATTGAACAAGTATCAGCAGCAGGCTGTGAACTATTTATTATGCATGCCAGAAAAGCGTGGTTAAAAGGCTTAAGTCCTAAAGAAAATCGCGATATTCCGCCTTTGGAATATGATCGTGTTTATCAGTTAAAGCGCGATTTCCCACAGCTCCATATTGATATCAATGGTGGTATTCAAACTTTAGAGCAAGCTAAGTTACAGTTAGCGCACGTTGATGGTGTAATGATGGGTCGCGCGGCTTACCATGACCCTTATTTATTGGCACAAGCCGATAGCCAAATATTTGATGATGGCCATCCCATACCTTCAAGACATCAAGTAATACAGCAAATGTTACCGTACATTGAACAACGAATGTCAGAAGGCCGGCCTTTAAAATCGATTACGCGGCACCTACTTGGTTTGTTTCAAGGCCAAGTAGGTGCGCGCTCATGGCGGCGACATTTGAGTGAAAATGCTCACTTAAAAGGGTCTGATATTAAGGTGTTGGAAGATGCTTTAAACTTAGTTCCTGATACCAGTGCCTTTATTAAGTAAATAAAGAGCAAAGCTAGTTAAGCTAATAATACACACTATAATAATACCGAACGCGACTTCAACCGCAATATCCGATGTACCAAGCATACCGTAACGAAAGGCGTTAACCATATATAAGATGGGATTAAGTAGCGATATATTTTGCCAAAATTCCGGCAGTAAACTAATCGAATAAAATACACCCCCAAGGTAGGTCATCGGTGTCAGGATAAAGGTCGGAATTATCGATATTTCATCAAAGCTACGGGCATAGATAGCATTGATAAAGCCCCCCAAGGCAAACAAAATCGCACTTAGAAAGACCATACTGATCGTGATAAAGATGTGTTGTATGCTGAGGTGAGTAAAAAACAATGAGACAAGAGTAACAATCAGACCAACACATAAGCCCCGCGCCGTACCTCCAGCAACATAACCTGCCAAAATAAGATAATTTGGAACGGGTGCGACGATAAGCTCTTCAATATGATTCTGGAATTTAGCACTAAAAAACGATGATGCGACATTGGAATAAGCATTATTAATGACTGACATCATAATAATGCCTGGGGCGATATATTGTGTATAGTTAAATCCACCCATTTCACCAATTCGACTACCGATTAAATTGCCAAAAATGACAAAATACAGTGTCATAGTAATGGCTGGTGGTAATAATGTTTGTGGCCAAATACGAATAAATCGACGAATTTCACGTGATAGTAAAGTAGAAAATGCAACCCGATGACGAGCAAACTTAGTCATCATAACGTCGCATCCGATTTATCGACCAAGGCGAGAAATAATTCTTCTAAACGATTAGCTTTGTTTTTCATGCTACGGACTTCTATCCCTTGCTGACTTAATGCTGCAAATAAATTATTCAGACCTTCATCACGCCTGAGTTCAACTTCTAATGTGGTGTCATCAAGTTGGTGATAGTTACGACCTGACAGTGAAAAGTCAGCCGGTAATGGTGATTTCAGGTCAAGAATAAAGGTTTCTTTATCGAGGCGATTTAACAGTGATTTCATATCAGTATTTTCGACAATAACGCCTTTATCGATAATGGCAATATTACGACATAAATTTTCAGCTTCTTCCAAATAATGAGTCGTTAGAATAATGGTGGTGCCTTGGGCATTAATCGCTTGCAAAAATAGCCACATTGAACGTCTAAGTTCAATATCGACACCCGCAGTAGGTTCATCTAATATTAATAGTTGTGGCTTATGCACTAAGGCTCTGGCGATCATCAATCGACGTTTCATGCCGCCGGATAATGCGCGAGCGGGGGTATGTCGTTTGTCCCATAAACCTAGCTGCAGTAGAAGTTCATCGGCACGAGGTTCGGCTAGTTTAGCCGGCATACCGTAATAACCTGCTTGGCTAATTAAGATATGTTTGACTTGTTCAAAGCCGTTAAAGTTAAATTCTTGTGGTACCAAACCGATATATGACTTGGCCGCTTCAGAATCGATATCAATATCAGTATCAAATACACGAACACTGCCAGAAGATTTGGTAACGAGTGAGGTGATGATGCCAATGGTTGTAGATTTGCCCGCTCCGTTAGGTCCTAAAAGAGCGAAAAAGTCGCCTTGATTAACATCTAGGCTAATACCTTTAAGCGCTTCAAATCCATTGTTATAGACTTTGGTTAAATTTTGAATTGAGAGTGCTTTCATGGTGATTGTCATAAGCGGAATAAAGTGTGCTAGGTTATCATGCTTCTATGATTGATAATAACTCACAAGTTAAGATTATACCGCCGCAGACAGAACGGGAATTATTGCTGCGCTGTCAGTATTTGGCGGGGAAAACCCTAGGTATGCTTGCAGCTGAACTTGATGTTATGGTGCCTGACAATCTACTTCACCATAAAGGCTGGGTCGGTAATTTGCTGGAGCTATATTTGGGAGCGGATGCGGGCAATAAAGCAGAGCCTGATTTTGTCGGTTTAGGTATAGAAATGAAAACATTACCATTGAATGCGCTGGGTCAACCGAAAGAGTCGACCTATGTTTGTACGGTATCGATGAACCAAAGTGGAGAATTAAGTTGGCAGGATAGCTGGGTAAGACGTAAGTTAGCGCGTGTGTTGTGGGTGCCAATTGAAGCAGATGCGAATATTCCGATTGCTGAACGTTATGTAGGCAATGCGTGGTTATGGCAGCCTAATGAACAACAAAATTTTATTTTACAACGCGATTGGGAAGAATTGATGGATCGCATTGTATTAGGTGAGCAATCAGAAATTACGGCAAAAGAAGGTGAATATTTGCAGATCCGTCCTAAGGCTGCGAATAGTAAAGTACTTGTAAATGGCATTTCATCATCAGGTGCAAATGAAAAAATAAATCCTAAAGGATTTTACTTACGAGCGATATTTACACGACAATTGCTTGAGCAAGTATCAAGCAGTGATATGCGTATTATCAATAGTACAGAATGGATATCAAATTAGAGGCGAAGGATTTATGCGCACATTAAATGCATTGATTATTGATGGAGAAGAAACATTTCGAGTAGCGCTTAAAGCCTCACTTGAACAAGCAGGCTTCACGACTAATTATGCCGCTACGGGTCATGAAGGCTTGGAGCTAGCTAGAAAAGAACGCTTCACATTAGTGTGTTGTAGCTTTCAACTACCTGATATTTCAGGTAGCGAGTTTTGCGGACAAATTCGTTCGGTAAGGGGCTATGATCTGGCTTCTATTATTGTCTTAACGGAAGAAGATAATTCGAAAATACTTAAACAGGCCTTACTTGCTGGCGCGACGGATATTTTCTGCAAAAAGGACCTTTTTGAATTTAATATCTACCTGCATAGATATGCAGAACGTGAAAGTCGTGAACTGTCAGGTCGAGTGTTAGTGGTTGAAGATTCCCGTGTTTTACAAGCTATCATTCTCGATTTACTAACGGATATGGGATTGGATGTCGACGCCTTCACCCGTGCTGAAAAGGCATGGGAAGCGTTTCGAACTGGAAATTATGATTTGGTGATTACTGACATTATGCTTGAAGGCTTAATGAGCGGCATATCCTTGGTCAGAAAGATTAGACGTTTCCAAGGTGAAGACGGTAATGTGCCGATCATCGCGACCTCTGGTTTCGAGAATATTTCACGTAAAATCGAGCTGTTTCATTTGGGGGTTAATGATTATGTGGCCAAACCAATTGTCCGCGAAGAACTTCGACAACGTGTTTTTAATCATGTTACAGCTTACCAAAGTACCTTGGAATTAAGAGCGCAGCAGAAATCACTCTACAGTTTGGCCATGTTAGATGAGTTGACTAAACTATTTAACCGTCACGCCTTACGCGAGTTTTCGGGTAAATACTTTAGTGAAGCTATTCGATATAAACGGCCATTAACATTAGCTATTTTGGATATTGATTTCTTTAAAAATATCAATGAAACTATGGGTTACCAGAAAGGTGACCAAGTGTTAGCTGAGTTAGGTTCTTGGTTAAAACGTTTTGTGAGGGAAGGCGATATGGTAGCTCGATGGGCGAGTGAAGAATTTGTATTTCTATTACCCGATTGCCCACAGGATAATGCGCTTGTTTTTATGGCGCGGCTACAAAAGCGTCTAATACAATTTAAACCTGCAAGTGTTGTCATTACAGTTAGTATCGGTCTGGCAACGATGGAGGTTGATACCGTACATAATTTAAATAGTTTGTTTGAACTGGCGGACGATGCAATGTATCGCGCTAAAATGTCAGGTAGAAATTGTATAAAATGTTATCAGGCGTCTGAGAATTAATTAGCCTCGCCAGCACTATTTATAGCGGTGTGCAAACGACAAGCATTGATCATAGTTAAGTAAAAATACACCGTGTCCACCTTCTTCGAAATCTAACCATAAAAATTCAATATCAGGCCATTTTTCCATAACCGCAAAGTCGCTATTGCCAACCTCAACAAATAACAGCCCTTCAGTCGTTAAAAATTCCGCAGCATGTACTAAAATCTGCTCAACCAAAGCTAAACCATTGTCATCGGCTTCAAGTGCTGATTTAGGTTCATGACGATATTCCGGCGGTAAGCTAACCATTTCATCTGCACCAACATACGGTGGGTTACTGACGATAAGATTATATTTTTGGTCGCCAAGTGCTGACCATAAATCAGATTGAATAGTATGAACCTGGTCATTCAAGTCATGTTTTTTAATGTTTATATTGGCAACAAGCAGGGCTTCAGAGCTGATATCAATCGCATCAACATGAGCATCGGGGAATGCCTCTGCACAAGCAATAGCAATACAACCGCTACCCGTACATAAATCAAGAATAGTCATTACTGAATCAGGATCAGTAATCCATGGCATAAATTGATCTTGAATGAGCTCAGCAAATGGTGATCTAGGAATGAGCACCCGCTCATCAACATAGAATGGCATGCCAGCGAACCAAGCTTCATTTATAAGATAGGGAACGGGAATCCGATCAGTAATACGACGCTCTACCAACGTTGCAATGGCTTGTTTTTCTGCAAGTGTTAAACGGGCATCTGCAAACAGTTCGGGAAACGCTGAAGCAGGTAAATGTAAGCTGTGTAAAATGAGTTGTAGCGCGTCATTAAATGCATTGGCATTGCCATGACCGTAAAACAATTCTGCCGCAGTAAATTGAGACGTTGTCCAGCGTAAGACATCACGTAAGGTGTGTAGCTCGTTAACGATAGTATGCTGGATAGATGTCATTTATTGAGTTACATCGACAAAATGACCCGCAATAGCGGCTGCTGCAGCCATTGATGGGCTAACTAAATGAGTACGTCCACCTAAACCTTGGCGACCTTCAAAGTTGCGATTTGAAGTTGATGCACAATGTTCGCCTGACTCTAAACGATCCGCATTCATCGCTAAGCACATAGAGCAACCCGGGTCTCGCCATTCAAAGCCTGCTTCAATAAATACTTTATCTAATCCTTCAAGTTCTGCTTGCTGTTTAACCAAACCAGAACCAGGTACCACCATTGCTTGTTTTATAGTGCTGGCAACTTTGCCACCATTGATTACAGCAGCGGCCTGGCGTAAGTCTTCAATACGTGAATTAGTACAAGAACCAATAAAAACCCGATCTAGCTGTATATCAGTGATGGCTTGATTAGCTTTGAGTCCCATATAGACTAGCGCTTTTTCCATGCCATTGCGTTTGACTAAATCTGTTTCTTGTGCAGGATCTGGTACATTGCCATCAACGGCAACTACCATCTCAGGCGAGGTTCCCCAGGTAACCTGTGGTTTGATATCAGCGGCATTTAAAATAAATGTTTTATCAAAAACCGCATCTGGATCACTGTGCAAATCCTGCCATGCTGCAACCGCATTCTGCCAATTTGCATCAGAAGGCGCAAAAGGGCGTCCTTTTAAATAATCGATTGTCGTATCATCTACGCCTATAAGGCCTGCACGGGCGCCAGCTTCAATCGTCATATTACATACGGTCATGCGCCCTTCCATGCTCAGTGCTTGAATCGCATCGCCAGCAAATTCAATTGTATAGCCTGTTCCACCAGCAGTGCCTAATTTTCCAATGATGGCTAAAACAATATCTTTTGCAGTAACACCAGTTTTAACCTGACCATCAACCCTGACCAACATACATTTGGCTTTTTTCTGAATTAAACATTGTGTTGCTAAAACATGTTCAACTTCAGAAGTCCCAATACCGAAGGCTAAGGCACCAAAAGCGCCATGAGTAGAGGTGTGTGAATCACCACAGACCACGGTCATTCCCGGCAATGTGGCGCCTTGTTCAGGGCCAACCACATGTACAATACCTTGACGGATATCATTTAAGTCAAACTCGGTCACACCAAACTCTTTACAATTTTTATCTAAGGTTTCTACTTGTAAGCGAGAAATAGGATCGATAATGCCTTGTTCACGATGACTGGTTGGTACATTATGATCCGGTGTTGCCAAGATAGAGCTCAGACGGTGAGGAATGCGATTTGCCAAGCGAAGGCCTTCAAACGCTTGTGGTGACGTCACTTCATGGACAAGGTGGCGGTCGATGTACAGCAATGCTGTTATTCCATCTTCGTCAGTGCGGACGGTGTGTTGTTCCCAAAGTTTGTCGTAAAGTGTTTTGGCTGTAGTCATGGCAATATTTTATAGCTAATTTGAAAAATTTCATTATACAGCTAAGCCACTAATAGCTCTATATTAGTCTTGAACGTTCACTTGGCAAATGCTGGTAGTTTGATAGATAATTCAAAGGATCGAATAATAAGGAATTAGTCTTTACGATTAAACCAACCTTATACGGGCACTAATAATTTTGGGCAAAAAAAAACGAGGTGCCTTGCGGCAACTCGTTTTTTGTTTTACTTTTTTGGAAAGTGATTATTCCATATTAGCATGTCTGTATTTCATTTCTTCTTCTGGAATGCCTTTCTCATGGATAAGATGAGAAACAATGGCTTCCAAGAAAATCAATGTAGATAATTCAAACATGGTACCCATAGGCATGCCTTTAGTAGCGGCAAAGCTATTGTCGTTACCAATTTGAATTGTTTGATCTGCTAAATCACCAATCGTTGAGCTAGATTTTGAACAAATCAAAACCACTTTAGCGCCTTCAGATTTGGCTTTATTTGTAAATGAAACAAGCTGAGTTGTTTCGCCAGAACCAGAGATAACGATTAACAAATCGCCTTCACGGATGCTTGGGGTACTAATTTCACCTTGTACATATACGATATAACCACTATGCATCAATCTCATACCTAGAAAGTTACCAACTAGTTTTGAGCGACCTGCACCTGTAATAAAGATGCGTTTGGCATCATCACACATTGAAACTAATTTTGCTTCGTATGAATCATTAGTAGAACCAAGGATATTAGTGATTTTATTTAAGAGTAGATCACGATGCATTTTATTTTTCCTTATGCTGCGTCAACTAAAGCACGTAGTTCTTTAGCTGATTCTGCTGGAGAAGCTGCGCCGTAGATAGCCGCACCAACAACAACGATTGAAGCACCAGCGCGAACTGTGTCTTGAATTGTTGTTTTGTTAATACCACCAGCTACAGAAATTTTAACATCTAAGCCTAGACCAGCGATTAACGCTAAGTCAGCAAAAGGTGTTTGACCTGCAGCTTGTGCGTCAAGACCAGTGTGAACACCGATGATTTGAGCGCCATTCGCAACTGCTTCTTTAGCAACTGCAGCTTTATCTTCAACACTGATTAAATCGATTTGAGCTTCAGCGCCGTTAGCGATAGCAGCTTTGATAACGCCTTTAACAGTTGCAGCATCAGCAGCACCTAAAACAGTACAGATGTCACCACCAGCTTCGAAGAAAGGTGTTGATTCATATTCACCCGCATCCATAGTTTTAAGGTCAACTAAGATTTTTTTAGTTGGGTGCGCAGCTTTTAATGCTTTTACAAGCTTGATGCCATTGTATTTGATACAAGGTGTGCCGATTTCTAAGATATCAACATATGGAGCTACTGCTTCTGCTAAAGCCATAGTTGCGTCGAAGTCTAGAGAATCTAGAGCCATTTGGATTTCTGCCATGTTACATACTCCTAAAGTATTAGTTTGATTTTACACACGTTTATTACGCGATTCGGGACTATATTCAGAAATGACGACAAAGTCAATTGACGCCATTTCTGAGAAATATCAGTTCAGTTTATTAGAAAATAATTGAACTGATAAGGTTTGACTGTATGTAAGCTATTAAGCTTCTAGTACAGCCAAACGACTAGCGAGTAATTCTTCAAGTACTTCTAATGCTTTTGCAAAACCATCAATACCTTCTGATAATTTTTCAGTAGCCATACGATCTTCGGCATGCATTGCATCAAAGGTTGCTTTGTTCATATCAATTTTAGCAATATCAGAAGCTAAAGCTTGCTCTACTGATAATTTACGCGGCAATTTAGCTTCTGTTGATTGCAACTCATCTAGTAAGCCAGGTGAGATCGTTAACAAATCAACTCCCGCCAACTCTGTGATTTCACCTAAGTTACGGAAGCTTGCGCCCATAACTTCAGTGTTGTAACCGAACTTTTTGAAATAGTTGTAGATTGCTGTAACCGATACAACACCTGGATCTTCAGCTGGTGCGTATGAATCTGTACCTGTGTCTTTTTTGTACCAGTCAAGGATTCGACCTACAAAAGGTGAAATCAATGTGATGCCATTTTCAGCACAAGCAATAGCTTGATGTAAACCGAATACTAACGTTAGGTTAGTGTGAATACCTTCTTTTTCAAGAACTGCTGCTGCTTGAATACCTTCCCAAGTGGCGGCAATTTTGATTAATACACGGTTACGAGATACGCCCGCAGCTTCATATTGAGCAATTAGGTCACGACCTTTTGCGATAGATGCATCGGTATCATATGATAATCTTGCATCAACTTCAGTAGATACGCGGTGCGGTACGATATCAAGAATTTTTAAACCAAAAGACACGGCTAGACGGTCAAATGCCAATGAAACCACATCGGTAGATGAAGCATCAGCTCCTACTGTTTTACGAGCACCTATTAGAGTATCATCAACAATAGGTTGATATTGCGGCATTTGAGCTGCTGCAGTAATGAGTGAGGGATTGGTTGTTGCATCACGAGGAGTGAATTTTTCGATTGCTGCAATATCGCCAGTATCGGCAACAACAACGGTCATTTCTTTTAGCTGATCTAGTAAATTTGCCATAATTTCAATGATACCTTTATTTTTCAAAGTTTAAAACCCCATTATCCCACCTATAATTGTAAGCGGGATAATGGATTATGTTCATTTTAATTTCTTTAAGCTTTCGCGTAAATTCGAGCGGTTACTTACGCCAGAAGCGAATTTCTTAAAGTATTAAATTTAGAATCTGTAGCTAAGGGTACTAACCTTGCTTACGGATATATGCTTCAACGCCTGTAATCTTTTGTGCATTTGCTTTACTACCAATATACGCTTCAACACCCGTAATTTTTTGTGAACTAACTTGGCTACGGATATATGCTTCAACACCAGTAAGTTGAGTGCTTTTGCTTGCTTGATTTATGATATAACGTTCTACGGCTGTAAGACCATCGTTATTTTTGACCGAAGATGCTGTCGAAGCAGAACCTGCATTTTCCGCAGAAAACAAACCGCTGAAAAAACTGCAAATTGAAGCAAATAAACCTTTTTCACTCATTTGATATACCCCTGTTAAATTTGGAATTCGATCGACCTTAAATTTAAGTACGATGAATTAATTACTATTTTTAGGTTAACTGTGGCAACCCAGAAGAGTTAAACAAAAAGCGATTTTATTATGGCTTATATGTTTTTGCCTACACTTAGTTATTTAGATATCCAGTTGGTATTTAGAGAACCACTTACGTATTTGGAACCCTGTGTGGATATCGAATTAAATAGTAAAAAACGAGTGACCGCTTGATGTGGTCACCCGTTCTTATCTATTCTTTTCTATTCTAGCTTAGAACGTACTCTAATCTAGATTACGCTGCGTCAACTAATGCACGCAATTCTTTAGCTGATGCTGCTGGAGATTCAGCGCCGTAAATTGCTGCACCGACAACAACGATTGTTGCGCCCGCTTGGATTGTTTTTTGGATAGTATCTTTGTTGATACCGCCAGCAACAGAGATGCGAACACCTAAGTTCAAGCTAGCAACTAAAGATAAATCTGCAAAAGGTGTTTGACCTGCTGCTTGAGCATCAAGACCAGTATGTACACCGATGATTTGAGCGCCGTTTGCTGCTGCTGCAGTTGCTACTGCTGCTTTATCTTTAACGCTGATCAAATCAATTTGTGCTTCAGCATTGTTAGCGTTTGCAGCTTTAATTACGCCACCCATAGTTGCTTTGTCAGAAACACCCAAAACAGTACAGATATCAGCACCAGCTTCATAGAAAGGTGTTGATTCGTACTCACCAGCATCCATAGTTTTAAGATCAACTAGTAGTAGTTTGTTTGGGAATTTTGCTTTCAATGCAGTAACAAGTTCAAGACCATTGTACTTGATGCATGGTGTACCAATTTCCAAGATATCAACATAAGGTGCTACTTGCTCAGCAAGTGCCATTGTTGCATCGAAATCTAGAGAATCTAGTGCCATTTGGATAAGTGCTTTTGCCATGTTGACATACTCCTGGTTAAGGGTTAAATATTAATTGTTTACGCTAAAAATTACGCCGGAAGACTATAAAGCACAATGCTAATCAATGTCAATTTTCAAATAGCCCAAACGATAGAGTAGAGTATTAGAACATCACTAGACAGCGATAATTGAATTATGCGAAGCTGTCGCCAAAGGCGCATAAATTTTTACTTAAATAACGGATGGTTTTATGATTGAAATTGATGATTTAGCGGGTTTAATTATCGATATGGATGGCGTTCTTTGGCATGGTAATAAACCCATGGACGGTCTAATTGAGTTTTTTTGTGAGCTTAGAAACTCTGCCATTCCTTTTGTACTGGCCACCAATAACGCTAGCCTAACACAGCAGCAATATGTCGACAAGTTAGCTGGGATGGGGGTTGATATCAATCACCATGAAATTCTTACTTCTAGCATGGCTACAGCTCAGTATCTAATACAACATCTATCTCCAGACAAGCGACGCGTGTTTGTAATAGGTGAAGATGGTTTACGGGAACCACTTATTGAACAAGGATTTACATTAACTGACCTTTATCAAGTTAATCAGCCCAATAAAGGCATCTTCGATCAAGGCGCTGATCTCGTGGTCTCTGGTTTGGATCGTCAGCTTACATGGGATAAATTGGCAACCGCAACGCTAAATATCAATGCGGGTGCGCAATTTTTTGCGACAAATTCTGATACTACATTACCTACAGAACTAGGTGAAGTCATGGGTAATGGCGGTGTATTAGCAGCATTGGAAGCCGTTACGGGGATAAAACCGATCAGTATTGGTAAACCTGCACCTATTTTATATCAACAAGCATTAGCATTATTAGGTACTAATCAAACTAATACAATCGCTATCGGTGATCGCCTCAATACCGATATTTTAGGCGCCGTGAATGCTGGAATGCGAAGTATTCTGGTGTTAACGGGGGTTTCGACAGAGCAGGATATTGCTGCATTGGACTATAAGCCAACTTGGGTGATGGCTGATATTCGGCAGATTACTCAAACGTTGAGAAATCAAACAAATAAAGTGGTGGTAAGTTAAATGAAAAAAATAATGAACAGCGTCGAAAGTTTATTAGAAGAAAGTCTTAACGGTTTTGCTAAAGCCCATCAAGACATTATCCAATTTAACCACCAACCGCACTTTATACGTAGAAAACAGATAAATCCAAAGTCAAAAGTAGCATTGATTTCTGGTGGTGGTTCTGGCCATGAGCCTCTACATACAGGCTTAGTTGGAGTGGGGATGTTAGATGCAGCATGTCCTGGACACGTGTTCACATCGCCAACACCGGATCAAATGATTGCAGCGGCGGCATCTGTTGAGAATGGTCGCGGTGTATTATTTATAGTAAAAAACTATGCTGGCGACGTGATGAATTTCGAAATTGCCGGTGAGATGTTAGATTGCCCCTATGAAACAGTATTGGTCAGTGATGACGTTTCTTTGCCTAAAGATCACAGTACTGGTCGGCGTGGTGTGGCTGGTACAGTTATTATTGAAAAAATCGTGGGAGCAGCAGCAGAAGCAGGGGCAAGTTTAGCTGAATGTAAAGTTTTGGGTGACCGTGTTAATAATGTTACGGCGACGATGGGCATGGCCTTAACAAGTTGCACTGTGCCAGCATTGGGTCAGCCTACATTCGATATTGGTCACAATGAAATGGAAATGGGAGTGGGGATTCATGGCGAACGTGGGCGTGAACCTATGGAGCTTTCTACTGCCAATGAAATAGTCGAACATTTAATGGATGCAATTAATAGCGACCTACAACCAAAGCAAGGTCAAAAAGTGCTGCTACATGTCAATGGCTTTGGCGCTACACCGCTGATGGAATTGTATTTGGTATTTGATCTTGCTGCAAAATTATGCGATCAAAAAGGTGTGGAAGTAGTGCGGTCTTTAGTCGGTAATTATACGACATCGTTAGATATGGCCGGCTGTTCAGTTACCCTGACATTATTAGATGATGAGCTGATTAGTCTATGGGATGCTCCTGTACATACTGCTAATTTACGTTGGGGTTGTTAATCTTTCAATAATACATCAGCAATAGCACAGATCATCAATTGACTCGTTCGTGCACCGGCATCGATATGGCCTATAGCACGTCCACCTAGAAAGGAAGCACGGCCTTTAGTGGCAATCATCTCTTTAGTAGATTGCATACCGCGTATAGCTACGACTTTGGCATTGTCTAATGCTTGCGCGAAGGCGACATCATTTGCCGAATCAATCATTAACGTTTTGGCAACAGGAATCAAGGTGTCTAACATTGTTTTTTCACCTAAATCTGCTTTACCGCGTTGTTTTACAGCTTCTACGCCTTGATTAAATACCTGTGCAAAAATAGTAAAGTCTAGGGTTTTATCCTTAGCGTGTTTTGCCATGCTGATAAATAGTGTACCGAACAAGGAGCCAGATGCACCACCCATAGTTGACATTAAAGTCATGCCAACTTTCATCAAAGCGGGCGACCATTCAAGGCTGGATAACTCATCACTGATGTTTTTCAATGCTTCTAAACCACGTTGTAAATTAACAACATGATCACCATCACCAATGGCACGATCAAGTTCAGCGACTTCATCAGCATTGTCGTTAATCGTTTGAATTATTGCGGAGATAAAGCTGGGAATTTGATTGGCGAGTAATGACATAATTTAAGCCTAAGATATTAAAAGGGCAGATACCGTTTTCAATGGCGGTAGGTTGGACTTTAGTCCAGCATTGTTGGGTTAAAACCCAACCCACGAAGACAGACATTTATTTTAGCATGTGGCGCGTAGGTCGGACTTTAGTCCGACAATATTGGGTTGAAACCCAACCTACACTATTATTTTGTAACTTAGTATAAAACAGGCAAAAAAAAGCCCCAATCCGAAGATTGAGGCTTTCTTAAATCTTACATCAAGTATCAAATCATACGAATTGAGACTTTAGGTTGATTTGTATCCTAGAAGAATACGAAACCACCTAATGAGAAGATGTCTTGGTCTAGACCAAGTGCAGCATCATCTTCAACTTTAGAGTATTCAGCAACCAATTTAAGGTTAGCATTTACGTCATGGTAAACACCAACAGTAACTTTGTCGATTGAATCATCAACTGCTAGGTTTTTATCTTCAAGGTTAGCGTAGTTAACTGAAACTAAAGTTGTACCAGCAAAACGGTAACCAGCTTGAACCATGTATTGTGACCATTCAACTTGAGTCGCAAGATTGTTTTGAGCTTCAGAATCAGAGTATTGAGCCATTGCTTCAAAACCAGCAACTGCTAATGTGCCACCAACAGTCCAAGCTTGTGTATCATTGTTGTTTGCATTGTCTGCACTTTGAGTCATGCCGCTAACCCAACCAGTGAATGAACCACCGTCAAATGCGCCAGCATAGCTTAAGTCAGCTTCATAACGTAATTCATCAGAAGCAACACCGCCAGTTACAATAGAACCAGTAGGTTTGCCACTCAAGCCTGTGGAACCACCTTGAGTACCTGTTGATGGATCAACAACTGCTACGGCAACTTTGAAGCCGTTCATGTCGTTAGATGTCCATTTGATTTGTGAACGCCATGAAGCGTAATCGTAACCTAGACCGATACCACCTAAAGTAGTTGAACCTTCAACTGTAGAACCTGCACCGTAACCAACACCAAATAAAGATTGGTCAGTTAAGATATTGTGTGAACCGTAAAGACCTAACGCTTTACCAGCAAGGATTTGACCGAAGCCACCAGCAACTGTGAAGTAAACTTCACGTTGTTCCATAGCTGCGTAGCTATTATTGTTTGTAGAAGGGCTGATTGAGATGTGAGCAGCGATATCTAAGCCGTTCATTGTTGGAGCAGTCATATCAAAGCTTAAGAACGCTGGTAATAAACCGTCTTGAAGATTTGCTACGCTGTCACCATTGTTGTTGTCTACGTATGTTAAGAATTGGTTTACAGAACCGCTTACGCCCAATGTCCAACCATCGTTAGCAGCAACTGTTACCGCTTGAGCTGAGCTTGCTGCTGCTAGAGCAACTAGACCGGCTAGTAATTTTTTATTAAATGTCATTTTTATATACCTTAAAAAAAGTAGTTACTTAAAATTCTCTCGAACCGGAGTAGAACTCGGTTGAAAGCTATTCTCCCGATCTGGAGAACTTTTGCAACACTTTTGCAACAAAAAAGAATTTTTTGTGGAAGAAAAGTTGGTTTTGTGTTTTTTTTACCACAATGAATTGGCGAGAGTGGTGCTAACGTTAGCTAAATAACCTGAATCCTGTTTAAGACAAGGGAACTAAAAGCCTGTTAACCGATCAGATCTTTTACGACAAAGATTTTAATGAAAGGAAAACAGGCTCATGAACAAATTAACAGACATATTTTGT